>Ga0256838_1000138_pt1 | contig 52267 bp, 56 predicted proteins | sample 4571419metaG_FD_185978 | JGI IMG/M metagenome (GOLD analysis project Ga0256838, IMG submission 185978) | Hydrothermal vent microbial communities from Guaymas Basin, Mexico - 4571-419 | ecosystem: Environmental > Aquatic > Marine > Hydrothermal vents | place: Mexico: Guaymas Basin | collected... | reverse complement strand
TAAAAACTTTTCAGAAATACGGAGCGAGAGTTCAGTTTTTAATCGGTGATTTCACCGCACAAATCGGTGACCCTACAGGGAAAAACGCAACCCGTAAAATGCTGACTCCCGAAGAAGTCCAAGAAAACGCAAAAACTTATAAAGAACAGGTATTTAAAATACTTGATAAAGAATTAACGGATGTCGTTTTCAACAGTGAATGGCTAAATGCCCTTGGAGCAGCGGGAATAGTAGAACTGACAACAACTTATACCGTAGCAAGAATGCTTGAGAGAGATGATTTTGAAAAAAGATTTAAAAGTCAAACCCCAATAGCCATTAGTGAATTTATTTATCCTCTTTTACAGGGTTATGACAGCGTGGCTTTAAAAAGCGACATAGAAATAGGAGGAACCGACCAAAAATTTAATCTTTTAATGGGAAGACACCTTCAAAATGTTTATAATGTAGGAAAACAGCAAAGTGTAATTATGATGCCTCTGCTTGTAGGACTTGACGGTATTAACAAAATGAGTAAATCTCTTGGCAATTACATAGGGATAACGGAAGACCCTAATACTATTTTTGCTAAAGTTTTATCAATTTCAGATGAACTTATGTGGGACTGGTATGAATTACTAAGCGAAAAATCCATTCAGGAGATTGAAGAGCTTAAACAAAAAGTAAAAGAGGGAATGAATCCAAAAATTGCAAAAGAGATGCTGGCAATAGAAATCGTAGATAGATTTCACGGAAAAGGTGCTGGAATTAAAGCAAAAGAACATTTCGACAGGGTTCATAAACAAGGACAGATTCCTGATAACATAGCTGAATTCGAAATCGAACCTATGAATGTAGTGGATGCTTTAGTAGAAACTAAACTCGCAAACTCAAAAAGCGAAGCAAGACGTCACATAAAAGGTGGAGCCGTAAGAGTAAATCAGGAAAAAATCAGTGATCAAAATTTAATGCTCGAAAGCGGAAAAGAATATATATTACAAATAGGCAAAAGAAAATTTGCCAAGGTAAAGGTGAAATAATGAATCCGTTAAAAATTGGAAAACACACTATAAAATATCCTATCGTACAAGGCGGAATGGGACTTGGTATCAGCTGGGACAAACTCGCAGGAAACGTTAGCAAAGAAGGTGGCCTTGGAGTTATAAGCGCCGTTGGGACAGGATATTACGAAAATAAAAAATACGCAAAAAAACTGGTAGAAGGCAGACCTCTTTTGGAAAAAGAGTTTTACAACCGTGACGCACTTTTTAAAATTTTTGAAAACGCAAGAAAATTATGCGGCGATGCCCCTCTTGGGTGTAATATTCTTTATGCTATAAATGACTACGGAAGAGTCGTAAGAGACGCATGCGAAGCGGGTGCGGATATTATCATAACCGGTGCCGGACTTCCGACCGATATGCCAGAATATACAAAAGACTTTCCTGATGTTGCTCTGGTACCTATCGTTTCTACCGACAGAGCTTTTAAAGTAATTGCCAGAAGATGGGAAAAAAGATATAAAAAACTTCCTGACGCGGTTATTGTAGAAGGTCCTTTAAGCGGTGGTCATCAGGGATTTAAATACGAAGATTGTTTTAAAGAAGAAAACCAGCTTGAAAATTTAGTTCCCAAAGTCAGAGAAGAAGTTGATAACTGGGATAAAAATATTCCAATAATAGCTGCCGGAGGTATATGGACTCATGAAGATATTGTTAAATTTTTAAACTTAGGAGCACAAGGAGTTCAAATAGGAACGAGATTCGCTTTAACATATGAATGTGACGCAAGCGACGAATTCAAACAAACGTTACTTAACGCAAAAAAAGAAGATATTATCCTTATGAAATCACCTGTGGGATATCCGGCAAGAGGAATAAGAACAAAACTTATTGAAAAAGTAGAAAAAAGAGAAGGCCCTGCCATCAAATGTATTTCAAACTGCGTACAACCGTGTCACAGAGGTGAAGAAGCAAAAAAAGTAGGATACTGTATAGCGGACAGATTAGCCGATGCATATGAAGGAGATTTAGAAAACGGTCTTTATTTCAGCGGTGCTTACGCATATAAAGCGGATAAACTACTCCACGTAAACGAACTCATGAAAGAATTAATCGGAGAATAATGAAAAAAATACTTTTTTTCCTTCTTTTTACTTTTTTATTTGCCTGTAATACCAATTCTTATAATACAGCTTATCAGGATTATTATAAATATCAACAAATTTACATTGAAAGTCTTTTAAATAACGATAAAAACACTCAAAAAAAAGCTCTAAAAGAATTAATAGAGTGCGGGAAATATTTAAATTTTGATATTTCAACATATGAAAAAAAATATAAACTTTTGATGTCTTATGATAAAAAAGAGCCTAAAACACAATCCAAAAAAACTCCACCTAAAAAAATAACTCCTCCCCAAAAAATTTCACAGAGTAAAAAAGACGCATTTAAAAAATATATAAAAATTCACTCAACCAATCCTCTTAAAATCTCAATACCTTCAAATAAAGTAAAACACTTTACCATAAAAAGAAAAAATGTTTATAAAGAAGTAATAGACATACCAAACGCAATAACTCCTAAATTTATTAAAAGAAAAATAGGCAATATCACTCTTAGAATTGCTCAGTTTAACAAAAATACCGTTAGAATCGTTTATTCTTCAAATAAACCTTTTTATTTCAAATATAAAATATTAAAAAACAAACTCTTTACCGAACTGATAAATCCTCAGCAATTTAAACAAAAAGCACAAATTAAAAAAACTTCTTTTAAAAGGAAAAAAATAATCGTAATTGACCCGGGACACGGAGGAAAAGACAGCGGAGGTATTGGAATAGGCAGAAGATATGAAAAACACGCCGTTTTGGCTGTAGCGAAAAAACTGGCAAAAGAACTGAAAAAAAAAGGATATATAGTATATTTGACACGCTCTACGGATATATTTATCCCTCTAAAAAAAAGAACACATTTTGCCAATATGAAAAAAGCGGATCTTTTTATTTCATTACATTGTAATATCGCTCCAAAACACCTAAAATCTCCTCACGGAATAGAAACATATTATCTCTCGCCTACAAGAAACGAAAGGGCCATTCAAGTGGCAAGACTTGAAAATAAAGAGATAAAAGGACTAAATTATTTAGACCAACGAGTTATTTTAAATTTTTTAAACAGAGACAGAATAATAGATTCAAACAAACTGGCTATAGACATTCAAAACGGAATGCTAAAAGAAATAAGAAAAAAATATTTCGTAAAAAACGGAGGAGTAAGACCAGCTCCTTTTTGGGTACTTGTAGGTACTCAAATGCCGGCCATTCTTATAGAAATGGGCTATCTTACAAATCCTGTAGAAGCGAAAAGACTTTTTAACTCCGATTATCAATCTCGCATTGCTAAAGGAATAGCCAAAGGTATTGATGAATATTTCAAAAAAAACCCTTAATTAATTAATTCAAATTCGTTTTTTTCAAAATTATAGTTATATACTTCAGCTGTTTCAATAATATAATACCAGCCTATCAAATTCAATTCACCTTTTTCAACTTTTTCCCTTACAAAAGGATATGTTAAAAGATTATCAAGCTGCTTTATTACATTTAACTGCTCCGCTTCCCATTCTCTGAGTTTTATATCTTCTATATCTTGAACTTTTTCTTTGATATCTTTAACAAGTTCAAGCCATTTTTTTACAAAAACAAGTTGAGAAAGTTTTTCTTCATCATAAAAAAGCGCTTTTAACCCTCCGCAATTGCTGTGTCCGCAAACCAAAATGTTATTTACGTTTAAATATTTTACTGCGTATTCAAGAGCACTTGCCGTACATTTATATGTCCCGTCGTTTATTTCATATGGAGGAACGATATTGGCAATATTTCTTACCACAAACAACTCCCCGGGAAGAGTTTTGGTTATCAAATTCGGAACTATTCTGCTGTCACTACAACCTATATAAAAAGTATGAGGTTTTTGTCCGTCTTTGAGACCTTGAAAAAAGTTTTTATTTTTTTCAAAATCTTCTTTTTTAAAATTAACTACTCCTTCGAAAAGTTTTCTAGCCATTTTTCATCCTTCAATAATTTTTTCAAATTTTCAATTACTCTTTTAATCGAATCTATTTTAACTCTTTCCCTTACAGAATGAGGATTTTCTATGATTGGGCCGTATGAAGCCATTTTTACATCAGGAAATTTATCTTTTAAAACAGCACATTCAAGACCCGCGTGAATTACTTTAAGCTCACTCCCCGTAATTTCTTTTAGCATTCGGCTAAACTCGTTTTCTTTCGGTTCCCAAGCCGGATATTCTCCTTCAAATTCAACTTCGGCATCTTTGGCTTTAGCCAAAATATACTCTTTTACTTCTTTTAACTTTTCAGCACTGTTGGCACGAGCACTCAAAACCGCTTCAAATCCGTCAAGCAAAGCAAAATTCACAGACTTGCTCGGAACTTTATATTTAAAATCATATTCCAAAACTCCATGAGGAAGTCCACGCAGAAAATGTATATATTTTTCATCATACACTTCAATTTCTTCGTTTCCATCAAAAACCTCTTCACTTAAAGCTCTAACCGGGATAGAATTTCTTCTCTCCCCTCCTTTTAAATAAGCGCTGTTTTTTACTCTTTTTAAAAGCTCTATAATTGCGTTAGGAATATTTTTGTCTATATCCACTCCACTGTGTCCTCCGGGAAGTTTATCTATAATTATTTCCCCTTTTGTTCCGTAGACTTTCTTTTTAACTTCAGGATATATGATTTTGGCATCTACACCTCCCGCACATCCGATATAAATATTTTCATCTTCACTATCTAAATTTAAAAGATATTTCGATTTGATTTTATGCTCTAAATTAAAAGCCCCGATAAGACCTATTTCCTCATCGTTAGTAAATAAAAATTCAAGAGCTTTTTTTTGAGAAATAAAATAAAGCATAATAGCAACCCCGATTCCGTTATCAGCACCTAAAGAAGAATCTTTGGCCATAAGCCACCCGTCTTTTTCCATAATTTCAATATCAGGAGCACGTCCGACGCATACCATATCGTAATGAGACTGAAGGCAGAGTTTAGGATTATCTACCGCAGCTAATATATTTCCTGCTTTATCAACTTTTACTTCATATCCGAAATTTTTGGCATAGTCTATTATAAAATCTCTCATCTCTTCGGTTTTACCGCTACAATGAGGAATTTTTGTCAATTTTTCAAATATCCTTAATACCTCTTTTAAAGCTTTCATCATTTACCTTTGTTATAATTTCAAAAAAAAGAGAATAACAATGAAATTTTTTTTAATTATGATACCACTTTTTTTCATAGGTTGTGTTACAAAAGAAGGAATTTCATATAAATATTATCCGGAATGTGAAGAAAATTACGGATTTTACGGAACTTATTATAAAGAATGTAAAGACATGATAATAAAATTTAAAAAGAAAAAACCTGTATGCCTGGAGTGTAATTAATGAATATAGCTGAAATTTTAAAAGAGCGACAAAAGTGGTTTGAGTGGAAAAATATTAAACCTATAAAAGAAAAACTCGATAACTTTCAAGTAAACAGTGCTGACTACAAACTAAACGACACAATAGAAATTACAACCAATGATAATCTAACACCTCAAATTAAAGAACTGGCTCTAATGTTAAAACCGTGGAGAAAAGGTCCTTTTAAAATAAACGACCTTTTTATAGACAGTGAATGGAGAAGTTACATAAAATGGAACTCTTTAAAGCCTCATTTAAATTTAGAAAATAAAGATGTTTTGGATGTTGGATGTAATAACGGATATTATATGTTTAGAATGCTTGAAATGAATCCGAAAAGCATAACGGGATTCGACCCGAGCGCCCTGTTTAATCTTCAATTCGATTTTATTAATAAATTCATAAAAAGCGATATAGATTATAAACTTCTCGGAGTCGAACATATTCCCTATTATGAAAAAAAATTCGATGTAATTTTCTGTATGGGTGTTTTATATCACAGACGGGATCCTATCGATATGTTAAAAGAATTAAAAGCGGGACTTAATAAAGGTGGAGAAGTTATACTTGATACCTTGATAATAGAAGGAAATGATGACGTGGCACTATGCCCTGTAAGATACGCAAAGATGAAAAACGTTTATTTTATTCCGACGGTTAAAGCATTATATAATTGGATAGAAAAAGCAAAGTTCAGTGATATTCAATTTATAGGGAAAAGATACACCACTACAAACGAGCAACGTAAAACAGATTGGATTGACGGTGAAAGTTTGGAAAGTTTTCTGAATAAAGACCAAACGAAAACAATTGAAGGGTACGAACCCCCTCTCAGATGTTATCTGAAATTAAAATATTAAGCGTCCGGAGTCGCTTTAAACATATAGTAATATACAAGCGCTATAAATGCAAACGTAGTAATAAACCCTGAAACTAAAATTAATCCGAAATCCATTTTTTTCTCCTTTTTTTCCAGTTTATAGTAAAATTATACAAAAAAGGAATTAAATGTCAAAACATTTAACTCATACAAAAGATTTTACAAAAGCCGAAATATTACAAATCTTTTCAAATGCCGCACAATACCTCGATGAAATAAAAAGAGACGATTTGGCAGGAAAACTGATTATTAATATATTTTTTGAAAATTCGACCCGTACCAGAAGTAGTTTTGAAATAGCCGCAAGAAGACTTGGTGCCGATGTAGTTAATCTAGATGTAGCTAAAAGCTCGACTGCTAAAGGAGAAACTCTTTTTGATACCGCGGCAAATCTTGATGCCATGGGACCTGATGCGATTGTAGTAAGACACAATAGAGCGGGAGTTCCGAAGATTCTCTCAAAATACGTAAAATGTTCTATAATAAACGCGGGAGACGGAGCTCATCAGCATCCGACACAAGGACTATTAGACCTTTTTACCCTTTTTCAAAAATGGGGAGGAGTAGAAGGTAAAAAAATAGCAATAGTAGGTGATATAAGAAACAGCAGAGTGGCAAACAGCGATATAGAACTTTTAACAAGATTCGGAGCAAAAGTTCTCTTAGTCGGGCCTCCTCACTTTTTACCAAAAACCCATCTTCCGACTACGCATAATATAAAAGAAGCTATTGATTTTGCCGATGCCGTAATTTCTTTAAGAACTCAAACGGAAAGACATCAAAATCAGACATTTGCAAGTCTTAAAGATTATGCTGAAAATTTTAAAATCACAAAAGATTTAATAAAAGATAAAAATATTTATATCCTTCACCCGGGGCCGGTTCACAGAAATATAGACATAGAAGATGAAGTTCTGGAAGATGAGAGATGTTTGGTATTAGAACAGGTAAAAAACGGAGTTGCTGTCAGAATGGCGATTTTAAAACATTTAATAGGGTAAAATGAAATTTTTTTTAATCGATTTTAACGGAAACAAATATATAGAGAACATTGAAAATATAAAAGATATCTATTTCTCTTTTCCCTCTTTTTCCCATATGCCTTTAGATTTACCGAAAAAAAATTGTAAAATCACTTCAAAAAACCCCGTTTCTTTTAAAAGATATAAAGATGCTTTTAATTATGTAATAGAAGAGATAAAAAAAGGAAACACATATTTATTAAATTTAACTTTTCCGACACTTATTAAAACAAACTGCTCTTTACTTGAAATCTTTGCTTCCTCAAAAGCACCATTTAAGCTCTATTTTAAGGACAAATTCGTAACTTTTTCACCTGAGAGATTTGTAAAAATACAAAATGATAAAATTTATACCTATCCGATGAAAGGTACAATAGACGCATCAATCCCAAGAGCAAGAGAGATAATTTTAAACGACCAAAAAGAGATGGCCGAACACACTATGGTAGTTGATTTACTTAGAAATGATTTAGGTATTATCGGAAAACATGTAAAAGTAAATAAATTCAGATTTATTGACAAAATAAAAGCCGGAGAAAAAGAACTTTTACAAGTAAGTAGTGAAATAGAAGCCCAAATACCCTCCTGGCAAGAAAACTGGATGGAGATAATTTCCAAAATGCTTCCTGCCGGTTCTGTAACGGGTACTCCTAAAAAAAAGACGGTGGAGATTATAAAAAAAGCTGAAAATTACCAAAGAGGTTTTTATACGGGAATTTTTGGAATTACGGATGAAAAAACGTTTTTAGATAGTGCGGTAATTATAAGATATATTGAAAAAACAACCAAACCCAATGAATTTATCTATAAAAGCGGCGGGGGTATTACAATAGACAGCGATTTAAAAAAAGAATATGAAGAAATGATAAAAAAAGTTTATATTCCTATTTAAAAATAATTTTATTTCTTCCGCTCTTTTTAGCTTTATAAAGTCTGTCATCTGCAATTTTTATCATCTCGGCAAGGGTTTCGCCTTCATCGGCTATACCTGCTGAAAAAGTATATTTAAAAGTTTTATCATTTTTTATGACGTTTTTTATTTTTAATAAAACTATCAAAGCTTCTTCTTTCGAAGTGTTAGGCATAAATATAAGAAATTCTTCTCCTCCGTATCTTATAACTATATCACTTTTTCTTATAACGTTTTTTATTTTTTCAGCAAAATTTTTTAAGACTTCATCTCCAAACTGATGACCGTAATTATCGTTAATTTTTTTAAAATAATCGATATCAAGCATTACTATAGATTTTTTTTCATACATATTAAAAATACTCTCTAACGTATTTTCCAAATAAAATCTATTATAAACTCCCGTTAGAGAATCTTTTTGCAGTTGAGAGCTTATGCGTTTAAACGAATCATATAAATCTAATAAATTATTCACTCTAATTACCAGTTCTTCTTTTAAAAAAGGCTTTTTTAAATAATCATTTGCCCCGAGTTTCAAAGCTTTTAAAAACATAGAACTATCTTCATTAGAAGAAATTACTATGATTGGAAGTTCCGTTATTTTTTTCTTTTTTCTAACTTTTTTTATAAGCTCTTTTCCATCTATTTTAGGCATTGTCAAATCAGTAATAATCAAATCTATTTCATTATTTTTCAAAATATCAAGAGCTTCTTCTCCATTTTCCGCTTCAAATATTTTAAATTTAAGCTTTTTTAAAATACGCTTTTGAATTTCTCTTGTCATATGACAATCTTCCACAATAAGTAAATTAATGTTTTTATTTTTATTTACGCGTCTTATAAACTTGATTAAATAATCAAGCATCGAATTATCATCTTTTATCAAATATTCAAGAACCTTCTCTTTCAAAGAAAAGTCCAAAAATGCATTTTCATATTTTGTCATAACAATCACGTCTTTACCGGCATTTATTAATGATTCAATATGTTCTCCGTTTGGGGCATCAGGAAGATTATAATCGCAAATATACAAATCATAAGATTTTGACTGATTTTTTAATTCTTTAAAAGTAGATATGGTATTACATTTTGCAAAAAGAAGATTCTTTTCTATTTTATTTTTTATGGCATTTCTATAAACTATAGAATCTTCAACAACTAAAATGTTCATAATTTCCTTTAGTGTTTTTACAAATTATAGCAAAAAAAGAAAAAAAAGAAGGAATTAGCAAGAATAAGTTGTGATGAATTCATATGGATGCGGTCTTCCTTCCCACGGCCAGATTTCAGATTCAAATTTAAAGTGTTGATAAGTTTGAATAAAATCTTCCGTCATTACGTTACCTTGTTTGAACAGCTCTTTATTTTTAAGCATTTCTTCAATAGCTTCTCTTAAAGTATGAGGAAGCTGTCTTATTCCTTTTTCTCTAATCTCATCAAGAGTCAATTCAAATAAATCGATTTCCATCGGTTCACCCGGATCAATTTCATTTTTAATTCCTTCAAGTCCAGCCATTAAAAGCGCTGTAAATGCAAGATACGGACAAGACGAACTATCAGGAAATCTAAATTCAGCTCTTACTGATTTTTCTCCTGCTCCCCAAGGAATTCTACAGCTTGCACTTCTGTTTTTAGCAGAGTATGTAAGAATTGAAGGTGCTTCAAATCCTGGAATTAATCTTTTATAAGAGTTTGTTGAAGCGTTTGTAAATGCCGCAACTGCCGGAGCGTATTTTAAAACTCCCCCGATAAAGTTAAGTCCTAGTTTGCTTAAATTCGCATACCCGTCACCATAGAAAAGGTTTTTTCCGTCTTTCCATAAAGAGATGTGAGTATGCATACCGCTTCCGTTATCTCCGTAAAGTGGTTTTGGCATAAATGTCGCTGTTTTTCCGTTTAGGTGAGCTACCATTTTTACAACGTATTTAAGTTTTTGAACATTATCAGCCGCTTCAATTAATGTACCGAATTTAACTCCAATCTCACCTTGCCCCTGAGCAACTTCATGATGTAGAACAAATGTTTGAAGTCCTACTTCTTTTAATACTTTCGCCATTTCAGCTCTTAAATCCATCATACTATCAACAGGAGGCACAGGGAAATATCCGCCTTTTGTTCTTGGTCTGTGACCTATATTTAATTCATCTCCAAATTCGGCCACATAATCGTTCCAAGCACCTTCAGCAGTATCAACTTCATAACACTGAGCGTTAATTTCATCCCTAACAACCACATTTTCAAATACGAAAAACTCATTTTCAGGTCCGAAATAAGCAGTATCGGCAATTCCTTGCTCTTCCATATATTTTAAAGCTCTTTTAGCAATACTTCTCGGGCATTTTTCATAAGGAGTTCCGTCAGTGTTATAAACATCACAAAATACAACCATTGTAGGATCAGCTGTAAACGGGTCAACAAAATGCGTTCCGATTTCAAGATCAGGTTTTAATACCATATCTGATTCGTTAATAGGCTGCCATGCGGGAATTGAACTACCGTCAAACGGAAGTCCGTTTCTTAAAATGTCTTCATCAATAGCGTCGATATCATAAGTTACGTGATGCCATACACCTTTAATATCTGTAAACCTAAAATCAACGAACTCAATTTCTCTATCTTTGCATTCTTGAATAAATTCTTTGATTTTCATTTGCTCTCCTTTTTTTATTTTGGAATAATTATAACCAACTAAATATAAAAATAGTCTTAAAATTTGTATAAATTTTAATCAACGGAGAAAAAAATTGGATTTTATAGAGACCGTTTTAATTAAAAATTCTGAAATACAGAACTTAAAATACCATCAAAACCGAATAAATAAAACAGCAAAACATTTTAAATGGAAAAAAATTCCCGAGCTTAAAAATATAGACTTAAAAAAAGACGCAAGAGTAAGAATAACCTATAGCTCCTCAGGTATTAAAAATATCGAATATTTTCCTTTAATCAAAAGAAATTTTAAAAAATTTAAGTTAATAAATATCTCATTCGAGTATGCTTTTAAATACAAAAACCGTAAAATTTTTGAAAATATAAAAAAAAGTTTCACGGGCTTTGACGAATTTATTTTAATTAAAAACAATCTCATAACCGACACTACTATTTCAAATCTTGCTTTTTTTGACGGTAAAGAATGGTACACACCAAAACATCCGCTATTTTACGGAACGAAAAGAGAAGAATTACTTGATAAAGGTTTTTTAAAAGAAGAAAATATACATAAATACGACCTGCCCTACTTTAAAAAAATAGCCATGCTTAACGCAATTTTAGGATTTTACGAAATAAAGGATTTTGATATAATTATATAAAAAAGGAATATAATGAATTGGGACTTATCGGCACTTTTTGATTCTCTTACAGAAGCTGAAGAATTTTTAAAACAAGCGATTTTCAGAGCAAAAGAATTTGAAAAAAAATACAAAAACAGACTATATACTTTAACTTCTGAAGAATTTATAGAAGTTTTAAAAGAATATGAAGATATTTGGGAAAATATCGGAAGGGCTTTGACATATGTATATCTGGAATTTGCCACCGATTCAAGCAAGGGAACATTTTTAGCCAAATTTCAAGAACTTGCAACCCAGGCGGAAGAACATTTAATCTGGTTTGAACTTGAATTTATCCACCTTCCTATTGACAAACAACAAAGATTCATCGATAACGCCGGAGTTTATAAATATTATCTCATCCATTTACAAGAAGAAGCTCCTTATAAACTCAGCGAAAAAGAAGAAAAAATACTTATGAAAAAAGATTTGACTTCAAGCAGCGCGTTTACAAGACTCTTTGATGAGACGATTTCAAGAATTAAATTTTTCTTGGACGGAAAACTTTTAAGCGAAGAAGAAGTTTTAAGCAAACTATATTCGCCTGATAGAAATGAAAGAAAAAAAGCACAAGTCAGCTTGACTTTGGGATTAAAACCTCATCAGGAACTATTAGCTTATATCTACAATCAGGTAAAAAAAGACTGGAAAATAGATTATTTGGATATAAGAGGGTATGACGAACCTGAATCCCCGAGACATTTAGCTAACAGAGTCAGCAAAAAAAGTGTGGACGCACTTGTTAATACTGTAAATTCCAACACTTCTATCGTAGAAGAATATTACAACATAAAAAAAGAACTATTAGGATATGAAAGACTTTATGATTACGACAGATACGCTCCGATTAAACTCACAGACAAAACTCCGGAAATTTCTTATGAAGAAGCAAAAGAGCTGGTTTTGAAAGCATTTAAAAATTTCTCTCCTACATTTTATGAAATAGCTAAAAAAGCCTTTGAGGAAGGATGGATAGACGTATATCCAAAAGAAGGTAAAAGAAGCGGCGCTTTTTCACATTCAGCCACTCCAAAAGCTCATCCTTACGTACTCTTAAACTATACAAATCAAAGAAGAGACGTATTTACCCTGGCTCACGAACTGGGACACGCCATACATCAGTATCTGGCAAAAGACGTTGGATATCTAAATCAAGACACACCTCTTACAACTGCTGAGACAGCAAGTATTTTTGCTGAAATGCTTTTATTTGAAGAGATTAAAAAAACTCTCCCAAAAGAAGAATTGATTGAAACATATGCAGCTAAACTTGAAGATATCTTCGCAACGCTTTTTAGACAGATTGTATTTACTAATTTTGAAAGAAGAGTTCACAGTTTTGATGAATTAAAACCGGAAGAATATAATAAATTCTGGATGGAAGAAAATCAAAAAATGTTCGGTGAAAGCATATATCTTACAAAAAATTATGAAATCTGGTGGAGTTATATTCCTCATTTTATTCATTCGCCATTTTACTGTTATGCATACTCTTATGCCCAGCTTTTAGTACTGAGTTTATATAAACTTTATAAAGAAGGTTTTGAAAATTTCGAAGAAAAATACATTGAATTTTTAAAACAAGGCGGAAGCATACCTCCAAAAAAACAGTTTTCCGAACTTTTCAATATTAATATCGAAAGTGAAGATTTCTGGGAAAAAGGTATTAACGTAGTAAAAGATATGCTATTAGAATTTAAGGATATAAGTAATGATTATAAAAAATAAAGAATTCAGAAAACTAAAAGAAGCTCACGCAAAAGAGCTTTTGTATTTTCTTTTAGATAATGTAAATGACGAATTTTCAATTGTTTGTGCTCTTGAAGGTATAAAATTTGAGCCGAAATTACCCGAACATATTATCAGCGCATATAAAGATATAATAATATTCGTTTTAGCCAACTATACCCTCTCCACTGCAAAAATAGAAGATGATAATTTAATATTTGAAGCGGGATTCGGAGAAGAAAATTTCGGAAGCGTAGTAACGGTACCTATAGGAAATATCATCCAGATTTTACAATATGAAACACCGCTTTTCATAAATCCTGCGGCCACCCTTCCGAAACCGAAAGAAGAAAAACCGAAAAATCCTTTTGCCGCAAATCCAAGAAACAAAAAATTTATGAGCGAATAAAACTTAAAATCGCTTCTATGTCTTTTGTTTTTTCTTTAAAGACAATATAAGTTTTTCTTTTAAGGTTGATACCTTTTATTTTAGAAGCAAAAAGTTTCTTTTCTTTTAATTCATCTTTTATAACCATTTTAGAAATAATCGAAACCACTTGTTCCGGAGCATTCATTACGGTAAATTTAAGGGCGGTTGAATTATGAACTACGCTTAAAATATTCAATACGTCGCATTCAAATTTATTTTCTTCAAAAACTTTTTTAATAAAATCTCTTGTAGAAGAATCCGGCTCACGGCATATCATTTTATAATTTTTTAAATCTTCCATTTCGATTGTAGGCGGCAGCGGTTTATTTGAAAAAACCACAAGCTCGTCTTCAAGCCACTCTACATAATTTAATCCGTTATTTTTCTTTTTGGTTACAAAAGCCATATCTATTGCTGAATTTTTTATATCTTCAAATAGTGAATCGTTGCTTTTTATTATAAGGTTAATTTCTTTATTAATAAGCGTTTTAAAGTATTTAATACATTCAGGCAAGTTATAATTACCGACAGTCGGACTTGCTCCTATTAAAAACGGTGTATCGACATTTTTAAATTTATTTACTTTCGTATCGAATTCTTTTAAAAATTCTTCAAACTCCAAAGCTATTTTTAAAAAATTTTGCCCTTCTTTAGTTAAAATTACGCCGTTTTTTTTACGCTCAAACAGACTAACCCCCAAAAAATTTTCAAGTATTCTTATCTGTTGCGTAACGGCTGGCTGGGATATACCTAAAATTTTACTTGCTTTTGAAAAACTTGACTCTCTGTTTATCACCAAAAAAGTATATATTTTATCCAGATATTTTATAACCATTTCTCCGACTTTATCTTTTTTTATGGTAATTATAACTAAAACTTATAATAAATTGCAAAAGTTTTTTTGATATAATAAAAATAAAAAGTGAGGATTATGAGATTTTTAGACGAACTTAACGAATCCCAAAAAGAAGCGGCCACTCATATTGACGGAGCTTTACTTATATTAGCCGGTGCCGGAAGCGGAAAAACAAAAACAATCACCACAAGACTTGCTTATTTGCTCTCACTTGGAATAGACCCTGCTAACACTTTGACACTGACGTTTACCAATAAAGCGGCAAGTGAAATGAGAGAGAGGGCCATGAGAATGATTGAAGACAACATCCCTCACCCTCCTTTGCTTCTTACTTTTCACAAATTCGGACTTTTATTCTTAAAGCTTTATATTCATCTGATAAACAGAGATAATAATTTCGTAATCATTGACAGTGACGACCAGAAAAAAATCTTAAAATCCATCTCCGCGGATCTACCGCCTAACTTTATGGCAAAAGAAATCAGTAAATATAAAAATTCATTCTTAAGCAGCGATGAGGTTTATGCCCTCGCCAATGAAGAAATTTATAAAAAAATGGCTTTTATCTATGAAAAATATCAAAAATATCTTCTTGATAATAATCTTGTCGATTTTGACGATTTGTTGCTGCTTACATATAAAATTCTCCATGAAAATGAAGATCTAAACAGGGAAATTTCACAAAAATATCAATATATCATGGTAGATGAATATCAAGATACCAATGAAATCCAGCTTTTACTTCTCAAAAAACTATGCTTAACCCATAACAATATTTGTGTCGTGGGAGATGACGATCAAAGTATTTACGGCTTCAGAGGCGCCAATCATAAAAACATACTGGATTTTGAAAAAGATTTCGGCGCGAAAGTTATCAAATTAGAACTGAATTACCGTTCCACAAATCAAATTCTAAAAGCCGCAAACAATCTTATAAGTTTTAATAAAAACAGATACGACAAAAAATTAGTCTCAGCTATAGGCGACGGTAAAGAAGTAGAAATAATAGAAAATTACAATGAAAGCGCAGAAGCGGAAGCAATAGCTAAAAAAATAAAAAACCTTATTGATTCCGGAGTGAATCCCAATGAAATAGCCGTTCTTTACAGAATAAACGCCCTCTCACGTTCAATAGAGGATGGACTTAGAAATTACGGAATTCCTTATAAACTCGTAGGCGGTATGAAATTTTACGAAAGAGAAGAAATAAAAGATCTGATAAGTTATCTAAGACTCATGATAAATCCGAACGATGATTATTCATTTAAAAGAGTCGTAAATAAACCAAGAAGAGGAATTGGAAAAACCACTCTTATAAAACTTGAAGAAGCAAAAGGCGATAAATCGTTTTTTGAATTTATAAAAGAGAATGATTTGAACTTTTTAAGTAAAAAAGCGGCAAAAACACTAAAAGATTTCGTAAATATGATTGAGTTTTTGTCAACACTTAAACTTGATGATTTAATTGATTCCATCGAAGAAACAATAGAACTTTCAACATCTTACAAAGATGAAGACAAAAGAAGAAACATTGAAGAATTTTACGGAATGATGAGAGAAAAAAGCGACTTAACACTTAGAGAATTTTTAAACGAACTTTCACTTGAAAGTGACCAGGATAAAATTGCCGACACTCTTATTAACGTAATGACGATTCACGCAAGCAAGGGACTTGAATTTGAGCATCTTTTTGTAATAGGTATGGAAGAAGGCTTTTTCCCTCTTAATGACGCGGATATAGAAGAAGAAAGGAGACTTGCTTACGTTGCTATCACCAGAGCAAAAAAAGAACTTACCCTCTCTTATGTAAAAAGCAGATTTTTAAGAGGTCAAAGAACCCAGGTAAGCAAAAGCAGATTCTTAACCGAAGCCGGATTAATAAGAGGTGAGAGAGTTAATTTAAAAGAATCTTCAGCCATCAAAAACGGAACTCTTGTAAAACATAAAGTTTTCGGTACCGGTAGAGTCATAGGCATAAACAAAGCAGGGAATAAAACAAAACTAAAAATTGATTTCGGAGGCAGTATCAGAGAAATCTTAAGTGATTTTGTAGAGAAGGTCTGAGATGGAGTGTAAAAATCGACTTTTTGTTGCCCGCAAGCCGATGTATATTACTTCCAATAAATTTTTATCGGATTTAAAAAAGAAATACGGAATAAAAAAAATGGGGTTTTCCGGGACTCTTGATCCTTTTGCCTGTGGAAGTATTATAATAGCAAGCGGACAGTATACGAAACTTTTCAGATTTTTAGATAAAACCCCGAAAGTTTATCTCACAACCCTAATGCTTGGAGCCTCTTCTGCGACTTTGGATATTGAAAAAATAGAAAAAATCACTCCGGTAAATCCTTTTAATGAAGAAGAAATCAAAAAAACTTTAAAAACTTTTGTCGGAAAACAAAAACAGATTCCCCCAAAATACAGTGCAAAAAAAATAAACGGGAAAAGAGCTTACGAACTTGCAAGAGAAAATAAAAAAATCGAACTAAAAGAGATAGAAATAGAAATATTCGACATTGAATTTATTAATTATTCTCATCCCTTTATAACTTTCAGAGCAAGTGTAAGTGAAGGGACTTTTATAAGAACACTTGGAGAAGATATCGCAAAAAAATTAGGATGTGACGGAACTTTAACTTATCTTGAAAGAGAAAAAGAAGGAAAGTTTACTTATGAATGCGAAAAAGCGTTAAATCCCGCCGAATATTTAAAAATACCTCAAAATCATTATAAAAAAGATAAAAATGATTTGATTTTAGGAAAAAAACTTGATATAAAAGATTTTGAAATACAAAAGCCGGGTGTTTATTATGTTTTATACGATAAATATATGGCTATTATAGAAATAAACGAAAAAGTAAAATACTTACTAAATAGGATTGAATTATGCTTGTAATATCCAGAAAAGAAAACCAAAGAATAAAAATCGGAGACGATATAGAAATAGTTATTGTAGAAATATCGAAAAACCAAGTAAAAATCGGTATAGAAGCTCCAAAAGAAATTCAAATCTTAAGAAGCGAGTTAATTGAAGAGATTACAAATGAAAACAAAAAAGCAAATAAAGAAGTTTCAATAGACGAATTAAAAGAGATTTCAAAGGTATTACATGAAAATTAAAGCCTATGCAAAAGTTAATATTTTTTTAAAAATCGTAGGACATGACGGAATTTATCATTTAATAAAATCCAGATTTATGAAAGTAAAAAATTTATATGATGAAATAGAAATAGTAGAATCTGATAAATTCAATATCGTAGGCGATATCAACTGCGTCCTCAGAGACAATAGCGTTTTTAAAGCTTATGTTGAACTTACTACAAAATACCCCGATATTAAAAAATGGTTTATAGGCAAAGAAATAAGAATACATAAAAGAATCCCTGAAATGGCCGGGCTTGGAGGAGGCAGCAGTGACGCGGCTGCTTTTTTAAGGCTTGTAAATGAAAAAAGTGGGCTTAATCTATCAACTGAAGAATTGATTGAAGTAGGCAAAAAAGTAGGCAGTGACGTGGCTTTTTTTATAACGGATGCGGATGTTGCAGACGTATACTCAAGAGGAGACGTAGTAGTACCAAGAGATGAAAAAGCGCTAGACCTTGAGATATTAACACCTCCCATAGAGTGTTCTACACCGGCGGTTTATAACGCTTATAAACAAAATTTTTTCAATCCGCAAGATACCGATTTTGACACAAAAGAAACCATTGAACTTCTGGAAAATTATAAACCTTCGGAATTAAATGATTTACTACAACCTGCGTTAATGCTATATCCGGATTTATATAAATATCAGGATTTCGGATTTTTCTCAGGTAGCGGAAGCAGTTTTTTCAGAGTAAAATAAAAGGGAATTATTTAAAATATAATTCCCCTAATTTGTTAATAACGGGATATCCCGCTTTAAGCCAACCTTTCATACCGCCTTTTAAAACATAAATATGTTTAAAATGATAAAGTTTAGCCAACTCTCCTCCGGCAAGTGTAGCCCTACCACCTTTAGCACATACTACCACATACACTTTTTTAGGATCTATCGCTCCTTGGGCCGCCATTACATCTACAAAACCCCTTGGAATTTCATAATATTCAGGCCAGTCAATTTCTCCAGCTTTCCATTCGTCCGGTTCTCTTACATCTAAAATGGCAAAATCTTTATCTTTTTGTATCCAATCATGTAAAGTTTGAGGGGTGATAAATTTTACGTATTTTGAATTTTCTTTTAATTGAGAGATAAAAACATCAGCATACGGCCCGCTAATAGCAAACAAAGAAGTCGAAAACACTAAACCAAGTCCTAATGCGATTAACAGCTTTTTCATAGTTTCTCCTTCTGAATGAACTATCATTCAGACAATTATAAAACTTTTTCCTTTATTTTTCAAGATTTTAATTAAATTTTAAAATTAATTTTTCCTTTATCGGAGGAATTATAAAAATTTTTAAGTTTTTGAATCTCTTTCATATCTAAAGACAAGGAAGACTTTTCTTCTTCTAAGATTCTTTTCGCTTCTATAATATATTTTAGCATTTCATTGGCTTCTTCTATCGAATTGAATTCGGGATTCATCTCACTGATTTTTTTTAATTTATCGAAATCTTTATTTATGACCGCTATTTTTAAATCTTTTAAAAAACTCATAATCCGGTCTCCTCTTTCCAGGCTTCAATAAGCCCTTTTAATACCCTGATGACATCATCTAAATATTTTTCATTGTTTTCAGCATTCGCTTTTGCCAACAATTCGAGTTGATAAGCATAAAGTCCGTTAAGATAATAAGCCACATCTCCGCCTTTTTCAAAATCAAGAGAATTAATAAGTTCTATAAAAATATTCGAAGTTTTGATTATGTATTTCACTTTTTCTTCTATATTACCCTCTTTTATAGCTTTTTTAGCGAAATTTGCAAATTTTAACGCTCCTTCATATAACATTAAAATAAGTTTTTCCGGTCTTTCAACACTGGTATTTATTTGATTATAACTATTTAACGCTTTATGATATGTCATTTTCCCACCTTATTTTTTTGTATTTAATGCTTGTTCTATAGCCATTGTAAGACTTTGACTCATAGCATTGAATTTATTGATCATTTCATCATATGCTGCGAATTGTTTAGCCATAATCTCATATTTCGTATCCAAAAATTCCTTCATAGCATCAATTCTTTCCTCATATCTTTTTTCTTCATCTTTTATTTCATTATTAAGTAAAGAAAGGTTAGAATTATCCCCCGTAATTGTTTTTTCAAAATCATCTTTTAATTTGGTAAATGTGGTCTCAAACCATCTTTGTGTAATGTCCGGGTTTTCTTGATAACTTTCCTTGAATTTACTCTCGTCAAAACTTATCATTCCGTTTCTATCCATTGAAAATCCGGCATTTGCCGCTGAAAAAAAAGCATTTAACGTATATTTGTTTCCATTTCTATCCATTTTTTCTGTTTTATAACTAAATGTAGTCCCGAATAAATCCTTACTGAATATACTCTCTAATCTCGTAAAATCACCGTCTCCTTGAAACAGCCCGACATCCCCGGTATCTTTATTAAAAGCCGTAAGATTTTGAATGTTACTCACCATTGCGTTATAATCGGCTACGAATTTTTTAATACTTTCTACAATCGAATCTATATTGTTATCAATTTTTATTTTTGATTCCCCGGTAGATTTCAGTTCTATTTTAACTCCCGTAATCAAATCCTCTACGGTATTAGAACTTCTTTCTATTTCCACCCCGTTATAAGTAAATTTTGAATTTTGCGCCGTTTGTATTCTATTATCATTAGTAAAATCGGTATTTTCATTAAAAGAAGTTGTTAAATTATCATCATTGATTTTAATATCGCCTATAGCCTTCAAATTAAACTGAATATATCCATCCACAAAATCAGCGCTAATATCCAGTGAATTTCCTTCATTATCTTTAAGCTCCCCGTTATTTATAGCATCAATAAAGTCTTTTACGCTGGCAGAATCCGCAACATCCATAGAATAAGTTTTTCCATTTATATCAATGGAAAAAGTTTGTGTACTTCCGCTTTTATTTACCAAATCAGTATCAGCCGAATAATGAGCGGATTTATAAACTACGGTATTTAAACCCAAATCTTCTAGTTTTGAATAATCGAATTTTATAATGTTGTCTTTTCCCGTTTCTTCCGCCTTCAAAACCAGTTTATACGGATTTTCCCCTATTCCGGTATCGATTATAGTTGCGGTTACACCCGCTTTTGCATCATTGATGGCATTTTTCAAATCTTCAAGTGTAGCACCCGGCTGTAAAGTAATTGATGAGAGTGTCTCACCCACTCCGATATCTATACTTACAGGTTGAGAATTAGAATTTACAGTACTTGTAAGAGAAGAAAAACCTGCGGATTCAAAAATATCGTTTTTGGCAAGTTGTTTTACATCAATAGTAAATTCTTGGGGCATAACCCCGTCATTTGCCTGGACTTCCACACTGCTTCCATTTACATTCGTATTTACTTTAGCAAATAAACTGCCATCAGCAATATCGAGTATATCGGTTTTGACTGTGGAACCTATTGTTATAAACTGAGAAAGTGCGCTTTCTTTCTTTTTTAATATATCTATTTTATTTTCAAGAGGTTTTACCATTATGTTTTTATCGGCATCTTTTAATTTATCTATTACATCGTAATTTAATACCCCGCTTCCTATACCGAGTGAGGAAAGTGTTCCCAAATCAGCCATCTTTACCCCTTCTTATCAAAAAGTAATCCTACGAGTTCTCTCATTTTTTCCATAAGTTTTAAAGCTTCTTTCGGCGGAAACTCGCGAATTACAATATCATTTTTTTTATCTACAACCTGTACGATAAGCTCATCCACTTTATCGTTAAACTGAAACTTCAAATCCTGATTTAAAGGATTCATGGCTTTATTTAATTCTTCAATAACATTTTGAAGTTCTCTTTTTATCTCTTCTTTGGATTTATTGGCAAAATCATCTTCTGTTTTTTGAATTTCGGTAGGTTTTTGAACTTCAGAGCTTTGAGTAACATTAATGTCATACTTCCGTGTAATGTTATTTACTCCGCTAAAAATATCCATAGCCTTCTCCTTTACTTTCTAAATACAAATCGGCATATTTAAAAAAAATTTAATTTTTTTGATAAAATTATGTAAAAAGGTTTTAATGAAAGTAAAAATTGATTGTGACTCCCCTCTTTTACAAAGGGCTCTTGAACATTTTTTAAAAGATTACCTGGATGAAAACGGTATAGTTATTACCGATAATCCGGAAAAAGAAGGCATAATTATAGGAAAAGATATCGTAAAACCATTTACGAAGACAACCCTTTTGCTACAACTTGAAAAACTGATAAAAACAAAACCTTCTTTTGAAGAGGAATTTGACAAAATTTTTGAAGAATTTAAAACAAAACTAAAAAAACTCATAAAGGAGTATTATGGAAAAAGGTAATATAAGAATTATCGGCGGTAAATACAGAGGCAAAAAACTTTACATGGGCGATAAAGAGACTACGAGAAGTACGAAACAGATTTTAAAAGAAGCGATTTTCAACTCTCTTCAATGGGAAGTACCGGATTCCACATGGGTTGAAGTATTCAGCGGTGTAGGCAGTATAGGACTCGAAGCATTAAGCAGAGGAGCAAAAAAAGCTTATTTTCTTGAAAAAGACCCGGAAGCTGCAAAAGTTTTAAAAAGAAATATAGATTCACTAAAACCTGAAGATTCTCAAAAAGCCGAAATTATCCTTGGTGATAGTTTTGATACCATATGGGATGTAATTGAAAGATTAAAAAGAGAAAAAGACAGAGCGATTTTTTATTTCGACCCTCCGTTTGCTATAAGAGAGGGATATGAGGATATTTATGAAAAAGTTCAAAATTTAATAAAACAACTTCCTAAAATAAACGTGGAAAAAATTTTAATCGAACATCAAAGCGATTACGATTTTCCTGAACAGCTCGGAAAATACAAAAAAACAAAAACTAAAAAGTTCGGTAAAAGCGCCGTAACATTTTACGAATAGGATCAACTATGAAAATAAAATATCTCTTCCCCGCCGCACTTTTAATCTTAGGATGCGCTAACAATCCTAATATTGACAATAAAATAAAAGAAACCGCCGTTGAAAAACAGATAGTTGAAAAATATCACATTACAAAAAACTCTCTAACAAAAATAGATAACGACTATTATTTTTATGAACCAGATCCAAACGGAATCGCTATTATCAAACTGGATTCAAACTATAATTTAAAAGAAAGAAAAGTTATTAAAAAACTGATTGAAGGACATAAACTTTTAACGGACGGTAAGAACATTTATCTTATAGGATACGATCAAATAAAAAACAGACCTGTAATCGTAACCCTTGATAAAAATTTAAACATAAAAAAAGAACAATACATTGCCAATAAATTTGATATCCCAAAAGACGCGATAATAGAAAACGGTTCATTAACAGTACTTCTTTTAACATATAAAGACGGTGCGGATATTGAAATTTATTCAAAAGGAAAAACGAAAGTTTTTAAAGAAAAAAACAACCAACTTCCAAACTTTATAAAAAAATTTAAAGACGGATATGTAATCATAGGCTCATATCAGCATCCGAAATCTGAAGACCTTTTAGTGATATACATAAAAAACAACAAAATAATATGGGCTAAAAGTTATGATTTCGGCCTTGACGACACTCCTAAAAAAGTACAAATAACAAATGATTCAATAAAGATTGACGTTATTTCGCAAGATTATATGGGAGCGGAAAAATATATTACAATAGAATTAGATTCGCAAGGAAACGTAAAAAAAATTAAAAAGGGATTGGAGTTCAAAGTATTACCTACAAGGTTTAGAACATAATGAATAGATTTAAAAATCGCTTTTTCGAACACAATTTTCTCTCTTTTCTCTCTGAATATAAATCTTTTTTTAAACAATACGAACTAAAATTCATAGTGTCTGTGCTTGAAATTTTAAAGAAAAAAAACCCAAATCTCAGACTCACCACCGAATATAAGGATTTTGTAAAAAATCTTTATAAAAGCTTCTTTTTAGAAAACGGTTTTGAAACATTTATTTTAAAAAATCCAAAAATGATTACAGAACTTCAAGAAGCGAATATTGACTTCTCAGATGTTTTAAACAAAGCTTTTTTATTAATGAGCAACGCTTTTATAAAGAAAATAATAAAAGAAAAAGAACCTATTTCGAAACTCAAAAAAATAACATCACTTTTTGAATTTTATATCGAATATTTAAAATATCACCTAAACGAACCTATCTATTACACAAAGTCTCTTCCAAAAGAGATAAAAGAGTATTATTTAAACAATACAAAACTTTCACTCTTTAGCGTATATAAGGGTATCCCAATTTCTCATACCACTACTATTCATACATTAAATGAAGAAAAAGGATTTATTGAAGTCAGTGCCAATTATTATCAAATAATTGCATCAAAATTTCAAAAAGAGATTTACTTACTAGAGCCAAAAAGCAATAAAACCTTTAAAGCCAATATCTCAGAAGTTTATCCTCACAGAAAAACATTAGAGCTGATAAATATCGAAAAAATAAACAGAAAAACTCCAAAAAGAAACTACATCAGAGTTCAGCCTCATAAAAAAATAGAAGTGCTAGTAAAAAAAGGTGATAAAAAGTTTATAACAGAAATGTATGATATTTCATTAAAAGGCACAGCTGTTTATTCTAGTGAAAAACTTCCCCTTGAAATAGGTGATTTGGTAACAATTGAATTTGAACTTGAATTTGAAGATTTTTACTATTTTACACTTCAAGCAGAACTAAAATCCATTTCAAAACTTAATGACACAACTTACAGATATCATTTCTATTTCGAACCAAATCCAAAAGAGGAAAAAATACTCGAAAAATATATAACAAAAAGAGAAAAAGAGATTATTAAAGAATTACAGATTTATCTAAAAAAAGAGCTCAAGAGCGTTTAGCGTAAAACTCTTTTTTAAACTCTTTAAATTTTCCTCTGATTATCGCATCTCTAGCATTTTTTACAAGAGTCAAATAGTAATGAAGATTATGAATACTAGCTAGTCTAAAATAAGTAAGTTCTTTTGCTTTAAAAAGATGATTTAGATAAGCTCTGCTGAAATTTTTACAGGTATAACAATCACACTCTTCATCAATCGGCATATCATCAAGTTTATACTGTGCGTTTTTAATTCTTAAAGTCCCGAAAGAAGTAAAAAGATATCCGTTTCTGGCGTTTCTTGTCGGCATTACGCAATCAAACATATCAACGCCTCTATCAATTGCTTCAATAATATCCTCAGGTGTCCCGACTCCCATTAAATATCTAGGTTTTTCTTTTGGCATATAAGGAGTTGTGGCTTCGATAGTGTCATACATCAGCTGATTTTCTTCTCCAACACTCAGTCCTCCTATCGCAAACCCGTCAAACGTATATCCTTCGTATTCAAGAGATACAAGACTTTGAGCGCTTATCTTTCTCATTTCAAAATCAGTTCCTCCTTGAATAATGGCAAAGAGGTTATTTTTCTTTCCTTTTTTTACATGATGTACCAAACTCCTGTATGCCCAGTCCGTAGTTCTTTCAATAGATTTTTTTATTCTCTCTTTTGTATTGGGAAGAGGAATCAAATCATCTAAAACCATCATAATATCGCTATTAAGATTATATTCGATATCAATTACCTTCTCAGGTGAAAAAAAGTGTTTTGATCCGTCGATATGGCTTTTAAACCATATTCCTTCATCCGTAAATTTTACGTTATCACCGAGACTAAAAGCCTGAAATCCCCCGCTGTCCGTCAAAAAACTTCTTTTATATCCGCTAAATCCGTGAAGTCCCCCGAGTTTTGCTATTGTTTCATCACCCGGTCTAAGATATAAATGATATGTATTCCCTAGAATTATTGGAGCATCTAAAATTTCCATCATATCAATAGCATCAAGGCTTTTAACCGCCGCAGCAGTACCTACCGGCATAAAAATAGGAGTTTTAATTTCACTATGGGCGGTTTTGATGGTGGTAGCCCTAGCATTACCATCAATTGCGTCGATTTTAAATTCCATACACTGCCTTTTTTGAAATTATACTAAAATAAAACATATGATATAATTCTGGAAAAAAGGGACTGTTTGAATAAAATTTTAATATTCGCCGGGGCACAAGAATCAAAACTTTTAATACAAAAAATAAGCGAGCAATATCTAAATCTTGGCGAATTTCATATCATTTACGAAGATGACGAAATAAAAAACGGTTTTGAAGAAAAAGAAAATTTATTTTTTTATAAAATAAATTTTTATGCTTTTGAATTATATAAGCAGCTTTTGAGAAAAGATTTTAATAAAATTATAGTCTTTATCAAAAATAAAAAAGAAGCTCAATTCGTACTTAAAAAAATCAAATATTATAAAACCCCTATTCTTTTTATTAAATTCTGGCTCGAATTTGAAATTCCTGATATAAACAATATAGAAATAATCGACATACCGGAAATTATTACCAATAAAGTTATAGACTTCTTGCCAAACGTCCCTTTATACGCAAGAGATATAGGACTTGGAATCGGTGAAATAATGGAAGTTGAGGTACCTCCTCATTCTCCTTTTGCTTATAAACAGACTTCTATTTTCAACAGATATGGCGTAAAAGTTGCAGCAATATACAGAAACAACGAACTAAAACTCGTCAATAAAGACACATTGATTCTTCCCAATGATAAGCTTATTTTAATAGGGCATCCACAAAGATTAAAAGAAATTTTCAACCAGATTAAAAGTAACATAGGAGCATTCCCTCAACCTTACGGACAAAATATATATGTAATTTTGGATATGAAAACGATGGATCAATCGGAAATATCAAAAACATTAAAAGCCGCTTTACATCTACATAGAAAATTAAAACATAAAAGACTTATTATTAAAATAATAAATCCAAACACTAAGGCTTTAAGAATTTACAAACTTTACAAATTCTCTAAAATTGACATTGAAACCGAATATAAAAAATCGGATTATAAAGAAATTTTGATAGAAGACAATAAACGTCTTAACATAGGTCTTATTATCACAATAAATAAATTATTCTACAAATATGTCAAAACATTTTTTGAAATAAAAAAACCGATACTTAAATTAGGAAACGAATCGATAAAAAAATGCGGAGCCTTAGCAGTAGTTCTAAACGATAAATACATCACTAAAATCGCATCGGTTATTTTTGACCTTTCTTACCAGCTCGGATTAAAAATTAAATTCTTTGACATTGATCCGGAAAATTCCCATACCGAAGCGATAGAATATTTAAGACACCTGGCTAAAAACTTTAACTTCACCCAGGTTGAATTTATTTCATCGAAAGAAAATCCCATAACACTATTAAAAAAAGAAAAAAACATCTGTCTTATAGAATCTTTTCCAAAACCGCCAAGAGCAAAAATATGGCAATATCTCTTCCCTAAAATCGAGGAGTCATACGTACTGCTTGACAAATTCAATCAATTTTTAATTCCAATAAAGGATGACAATGAAAGTAACGGTTAATACACCAAATAAAACATATGACATAATTATCGATAAACTTCCTAAAATTACACTTGATAAAAAAGTAGCAATCATTACAAACCCGAAAGTCAGCGGTCTTCATATTAATTATTTAACAAACAGATTAAAAGCAAAAGAACTTCATATCATTACCCTGCCTGACGGAGAAGAGTATAAAAACTGGCAAAGTATTGAATACGCTCTTAATAGACTTTTCGATGCAAAATTCGACAGAAATTCCACCCTTATAGCTTTTGGAGGAGGAGTTATAGGAGACATGACCGGATTTGCTGCAAGTATTTTTTTAAGAGGCATTGAATTTATACAAATCCCAACAACCCTTCTTGCCATGGTAGACAGTTCAGTGGGCGGTAAAACGGGAATAAACAATAAGTATGGTAAAAACCTTATAGGCAGTTTTTATCAACCAGAAGCCGTATATATTGATACGCATTTTCTCTCAACCCTCCCAAAAAGAGAATTTGCTGCGGGAATGGCCGAAATAATAAAAATGGCGGTAATGTTCGATAAAGAATTTTTTGATAAAATAAAAAAAGGAACTTTAAGTATTGAAGAAATGATTAAAAGAGCTGTAGAGTTAAAAGCAGAAGTGGTAAATCAGGACGAAAAAGAAAAGGGTGTTAGAAGCGTTTTAAATTACGGTCATACTTTCGGACACGTAATAGAAAATCTGACCGATTATAAAAAATATTTACACGGAGAAGCAGTGGCAATTGGAATGGTAATGGCAAACGAACTATCACACGAACTCGGATTATTGAGTGAAAAAGAAGCGGCAGAAATAAAAAATGTATTGCAAAAATACAATCTTCCGACTGATTTTAAAATAAAAGATCCTGAAGAGTTTTACGAACATTTCTTTCTTGATAAAAAAACGTCCGATAATAAAATTAAATTCATAATTCCGGAAAAAATCGGCCGATACAAAATAGTAAAAGATATCGAAAAAGATAAAGTTATGAAAGTTTTAAAAAAGTTCAGCCAATGAGAATAGTTGTTATTCTTTTTTTGGCTCTATTTTTATTTGCCGAAGAGAATAAAACATTAATACAAAATCAAATCAACACTCAAATTCAACAAATACGAAAATCCCTTAAAAAAAACGAATTCTATCTCAATTATCAATCATATCTTAATTACAAAAAACTGGAAGAATCTCTAAAAAAATATAAAAGACTCGCCAGAATCAATCCCAAAAAATACAAAGAAAAACTATTAAGCGTTCAAACAGAACTGGAACTTTTAAAAAAAAATAAAAATATTTTTGACACGATTATAAAATTAAAAGAGTTACCTCCTCCTCCCGAAATCAAAAATCCTTTCGGCATTTTAAGCGGAATAAATTATGAAAAAGAAATAAAAACAATAATAAAGCAAAACGAAGAAAATTATGAAAATTTTCATAAAACTTATGAATCATTACTGAAATTAAAAGAACTTTTAGATAAAGAAGGTAAAAAAGACCCGGAATTAGAAAAATTAATTACTGATTTTCAAACTATCGACAGCGTATATAAAACAAAATTAAAAACTTTAAAAACACAAGCGGAAATTTATATTCAAAAAATAAATTACGCCATTCAAAAAGAAATAAACAAACTCATTTATCTGGCATTTTCCATTGCCATAAGTATTTTAATATTTACTTTTATAAAAATAGCAGTCAGAAAATACGTAAAAGACGAAAGCGTTTATATAATAAATAAAATCTTAAACTTTATCAATATAACCGTAATAATCTTAATAATTTCGTTCTTTTACATAAACAACGCGACTTATTTAATTACCATTTTGGGATTTGCCTCAGCCGGTATCGCTATTGCGATGAAAGACTGGTTTATGAATATTTTCGGCTGGTTTGTTATTATGACCAGCGGAAGTTTTAAAGTGGGTGATAGAATTAAAATTTACATGCAAAACGGTCAGGTAAGAATAGTAGGAGACGTAATAGACATAACGCCTACCAAAATAGCTATTTATGAAGACGTAACTCTTACAACATATCTTTATAACAGAAGAGCGGGAAGAATTGTTTTTATTCCCAACAACGTAATATTCACCCATCCTATTTTCAATTACACACACCATGGTCTTTCTACCGTATGGGACGGTATAGATATTACCATCACATTTGACAGCAACTATAAAAAAGCGGTTTATCTCGCTAAAGAAATAGTAAATAAATACTCGAAAGGTTATACGGATATTACTAAAAGAAGAATGAAAAAATTAAAAGCGATCTATCATATAAAAAATGCCAATGTGGAACCGAGAGTATATACGTTTATAGAAGAAAACGGAATAAGAATAAGCTGTTGGTATTTAAACAATTACGCACCTCTTAACTTAAGAAGCACTATATCTTCCGAAATTTTAGAGGCTTTCTTAAAAGAAGAAGACATAAAAATAGCTTATCCTACGTATAGTATTAAAGGCGAAATAAATATGGAAGAATCAAAAAGTCTTCCTAAACTGCCTCCGAAGGATAGTTATGAAAAACCTTCTTAAATTAAAATATCTTTATAAATTAAAAGAATCGGGGATAGATTATTTCGAAGGTTTTACTTCTCAAGAAAGAAAAATAGATATGCCAAACGAACTTAAAGAACTGGAAAAAATATGCAAAACATGTACTCTTTGTGATTTAGCAAAGACCAGAACAAACGTGGTATTCGGGGAAGGAAACCCGAAAGCCAAATTAATGTTTATAGGAGAAGGACCGGGAGAAATGGAAGATAAAACTGGACGTCCCTTTGTAGGACGAGCAGGTAAACTTTTGACTAAAATAATTGAAAACGTATTGGAATTAAAAAGAGAAGACGTTTATATATCGAATATCGTTAAATGCCGTCCTCCTAATAACAGGGTTCCTACAATTGAAGAAGCGGAGACATGCAAACCTTATTTATTAAAACAAATTGATATAATAAATCCTGAAATTTTAGTATGTCTTGGCAAAACGGCTTTTATGTATCTTTTAAATACCGATATGCCGATTAGTAAAGTCAGAGGTCAAATATTCGAATATAAAGGAAAAAAAGTGATACCGACATATCATCCGAGTTATTTATTAAGAAATCCGAGTGCAAAAAAAGAAGCTTATAAAGACTTTTTGCTTATAAAGAGTATGCTATGAAAAAAGTAGCGGCAATTTTAATCGGATTGTTATTATTCGCTCAAGAAAGTCTATATTATGAAACACCTGTTTTCAATATCCCGGATACTAATACAAGCGAAATAAATTCAACAAAAAACAGTGAAACGAAATCGGTTTTTGATAACAACGAAACAATAAAAGAAGAAGAAATAGTACTGGAAGACAACTTCGTATCTTTAAAACCTCATGTAAAAGTTTGTGTAGTTATAAATAAAAAAAGATTCTTTAAATTTGTCCCTTCTATTATCAATTCTTTAAACGCTTATTTAATTTATAAAGATGTTGATTATGAATTAAAAGTTTTTGATATTAATGAAAGTATTGAAAAAATCAACGGCGAATGTAATGACACTATCATTTATTCACTGAATAAAAAATATATTCAAAATTTAAGTGAATATAATAATTCAAAATTTTATATTCCTATTTTTAATAAAAAAGAAATCGAAACAAACACCACTAATCTTTACTTCGGAGGCATTGATTATAAAGAACAGATAAATAAGTTAGCAGAATTTATTGATGATAATAAAGCAATCTCTATTAATGAAAACACCAATCTCTCAAACAAACTCTTTAAATATGAAAACGAACTAAACTTAACGATAATTCCGTACGAATATCCAAACATTAATTACAATGACCTCAATAACAGTTTTGTATTTTTTAACACAAGAACGGCAAAAACAGCTCAGGTGTTATCAAAAATAACATATTACGAACTTGAAACGAAACTTCAACTGGCTTCTCAAATTAACTATGATCCTCTTTTAATAGGAATCACCCAACCGGATGACGTTAAAAAACTTATAATCGCCAATTCAATAATTCATCCGCCTTTATTAATAGAAGATTATAATCTTATTATTAATACGGATATAAAATACAACTGGTTAAATTATGCTTCAAATATATTATTGAATAAAATATACAATAATCAAACCGGGGAAGAAAATTTTTATATGAATGATTTTAAAACTTATATTTTTGATAATCAAATTTTATATAAAATAAAACTTTATCAAATAATAAACGGAGCATTTAAAGAAGTAAGATAGTTTTTTTGATATAATTTCGGCAAAAAAGGAAACAAATGGCAACTTATGTAGTGGGCTTCCCAAGAATCGGTGAGCAAAGAGAGCTTAAAAAAGCACTTGAAGCGTATTGGAGCGGTAAAATCAGCCAAGATGAATTAAAACAAACGGCAAGTGACTTAAGAAAAAGACATTGGACTTATCAAAAAAATGCCGGTATTGATATGATTAGCGTAAATGACTTCAGTTTTTATGACAATATGCTTGATATGACAGTTATGTTAAATGCCGTACCTGAAAGATATAAAGATATAGAAAACTGTATGGACAGATATTTCGCCATGGCAAGAGGTGATGACAATCATAAAGCTATGGAAATGACTAAATGGTTCAATACAAACTATCACTATATCGTACCTGAATTAGATATTAATATGGACTTCAAACCAAACATCGATAAAATCATTTTGGAATATAAAGAAGCAAAAGAACTAGGTATCGAACCTAAAGTAAATATAATAGGACCAATCACTTACGTAAAACTTTCTAAAATCGTAAACGGAGACGAAAAAGCTATAATCGAAAAATTGGTACCTGTTTATAAAGAAATCATAGCAAAACTTAAAGAATTGAATCCAAATATTAAAATTCAAATGGACGAGCCATATTTTGTAACGAACCCTACGAAAGAAGATCTTGAAATTCTCGAAAAAGTCTATAATGAACTCGCTAATGACGCAAATATTTATGTGGCTACATATTTCGAACATTCAAACGAAGCAAATGAAGTTCTTGCTAAAACTCCTATTAAAGGTATGTTTTTAGATTTCGTAGCAGGAAGTGAAAACTCAATAAAAGCACTTGTAGATGCCGGAAAAGAAGTAGGTATCGGAATTGTAAACGGAAGAAACGTATGGGTAAACGATATTGAAAAATCAGCGGCTTTTGTAAAAGGTTTAACAGAAGCGGTTGAAAATGATAAAGTTCATATAGGAAGCAGCTGTAGTTTACTTCATGTACCTTATACATTAAAATATGAAACGAAAATGGATGAAGACATTAAATCTTGGATCAGTTACGCTTTAGAAAAACTTGACGAAATTAGAGTGATAAATAAACTTGTAAAAGATGAAGAGTTAAATGAATATGACAAAGAAGTGCTTGAAGGCAATAAAATCGCAATCGCCACAAGAAAAACTTCTAAAAAAATCCATGATCCAATCGTTCAAGACAGAGTAAGTAACTTAACGGAAAAAGACAAACACAGAAGTATGCCATTTGTTGAGAGAATTAAACTTCAACACGAAAACCTAAAATACCCTATTTTACCAACAACTACTATCGGAAGTTTTCCGCAAACGCCTGAGCTTAGAAAATTAAGAAGAGATTATAAAAACGGAGTTATAAGCGAAGAAGAATATAAAGCAAAAATCAAAGAAATGATAGCCGATGCCGTTAAATTCCAAGAAGAAATTGACCTTGATGTACTTGTTCATGGTGAATTTGAAAGAAACGACATGGTTGAATATTTTGGTGAGCAGTTAAACGGAGTTGCTTTCTCTCAAAACGGATGGGTACAAAGTTATGGAAGCAGATGTGTAAAACCTCCTCTAATTTATGGAGATGTTTCTAGACCTAAAGATATGACGGTAGAATGGATTACATACGCTCAGAGTCTGACTGACAGACCAATGAAAGGAATGCTAACAGGACCTGTTACAATGCTTAACTGGTCATTTGTAAGAGACGACCAAAGTAAAAGAACTACTGCGTATCAAATGGCAATTGCTATCAGAGATGAAGTGGAAGCCCTTGAAGCAGCCGGAATTAAAGTGATTCAGGTTGACGAAGCGGCTCTTAGAGAAGGTTATCCTTTAAGAAACGAAAAAAGAGCTGATTACGAAGATTGGGCAATTACAGCATTTAGAATTACAACTTCAAGCGTAAAACCTGAAACTCAAATTCACACTCATATGTGTTATTCTGAATTCAGCGACATTATGGACGCAATTGAAGCTATGGATGCCGATGTAATTTCAATCGAAAATGCAAGAAGTGATAACAGCCTTCTTAAAATCTTTAAAGAAAGAGGATATAAAGGTGAAATTGGACCTGGAGTTTATGACATTCACAGCCCAAGAATCCCTTCAACTGAAGAGATGGTAGAACAAATAGAAGCGATATTAGAAGTATTGCCGGCTGAGAAAGTATGGGTAAACCCTGACTGCGGTTTGAAAACGAGAAAATGGGAAGAAGTTAAACCAAGCCTCAAAAATATGGTGGAAGCAGCTAAAATAGTTAGAAACAAAATCAAATAAAAAACCCCTCTTTTCTTCTCTCTTTTTTATTTCTTTTATATAATATAATTAAAAACTTCAAGGTATCAATATGCTAAAAAAGCTTTTAATTATATTATCGTGTACATTTGCCTTTTGCGCAACTACAAATAACTCTCTGAGACTCTCTTTTCAAAATTTAAAATTCAATAATGAACATATGGGACTTTTTGAAACTTCTTATCTTTTTTATATTGATAAATTTTATACGGGTATCGGTGTTTATTCAGCCGTAACCGGAAAAAGAGGAGGATTTTTTACGGGTGGTATAATCGGAGGAATAAAATATCCTATAAACAAATTCTATGTTGACAGCGGAGTTTTTATCGGAGGCGGTGGAGGAGGACATGCTCCTCAAGGCAGCGGTCTAATGTTAAAAGCTCATGCCGGATTTTTATATCCGTATAAAAATTATGAACTCGGTTTAAATATTAACCATATTTGGTTTAAAGACGGTGAAATAGATTCGACTCAACTCGGTTTTATAATGGATTATAATTTTAAAGAAGTATATTTTTCCAATAAACCTTCAAAATTATTCGGTAAATACGGAATAGAAAAAATAACTTTTTCGCCTTTTATTATGGAATATATACCTATAAATTCCAAAACAACTTCCGGAAAAACTCAAAAAAGATTTACTCTAATCGGAGCGGAAATAGACAAAGATTACGATAATTTTTTCGCCTTTTTAACAGCTGCCGGAGCTTTTAAGGGCGACAGTGACGGATACGCCGAGTATCTTTTCGGTGCCGGAAAAAAATTCAAATATATAAAACTAAAAGCAGCCATAGGAGCCGGGGGAGGCGGAGAAGTAGACACCAAAGGAGGATTTATTTATAAAATCGAAACTGAAACTAATTTCAAAACTTTTAACTTATCCGCCGGATTTATGAATGCCCCAGGAGGTATAAAAACCCTTTTTGCCAAAGCATCACTCTCAAAACGTTTTAATTTTATTACGACGGGAAATAAATTAGTAAATTTTAAACCTAAAAAATTTAATTTTAAAATTTATTCCGAATCTTATCTTCCTTCAAAAACTATCCGTAAAACCAAAGAATCAAAAAGACTTGATTTAATCAATTTGGATATAGGAATCTATAAAAAAGACAATCTATCTTTATTCGTAAACACGGCTGCTGCTTACAACGGTGACAGCGGAGGATACGCCGTAGGAATGTTCGGTGCTCAGTATGATATTACGGATAATCTGTTTATAAGAGGAGCAATAGGAGCCGGAGGAGGCGGAAATGTAGATGTAGGAGGCGGCCTATTGGCAAAAGCCGATATAGGTATCAAATATAAATACTTTTTTATCTCAGGCGGACGCATTAAGGCCATAGACGGAAGATTAAACACATCGATTTTTTCTGTGGGGATAATTTTAAACTTTTATAAAGGTATAGTAAAATAATCAATATGATATACTTACAAAAAACTTCCAAGGAGAATGAATGAGAGAATATCTTTTTTCTAGTGAGTCCGTAACTGAAGGACATCCGGACAAAATGGCCGATCAAATAAGCGACGCGATATTGGATTATATTATAGAAAGAGATCCTAACGCAAAAGTGGCTTGCGAAACTCTTCTTAGTAACGGTTATTGTATAATAGCAGGAGAGCTTAAAACTACCACATACGCTCCCATGCAAGAAATAGCCAGAGAAGTTATAAGAGAAATAGGTTATACTGACGCGAGATATGGATTTGATTATAGAACTGCCGGAGTTTTAAACGGAGTCGGCGAGCAAAGTCCCGACATACGCCAAGGCGTGGAAAAAGGTGAAGAAATCGGTGCGGGAGACCAGGGAATGATGTTCGGTTACGCATGTAAAGAAACACCGGAATTAATGCCTCTTCCTATAATGCTTGCCCACAAACTTACAAAAAGACTTGCGATATGTAGAAAAGAAGCGATTATTCCATGGCTAAGACCGGACGGCAAAGCACAGGTAAGCGTTAAATATGTAGACGGAAAACCTGTAAGCGTTGAAAAAGTTGTAGTTTCAACGCAGCACGAACCTGATATTAACTATTCTGAAATAAAAGAAGCGGTAATAGAAGAAGTGATTAAAAAGGTTATCCCTGCCACTATGCTTAGCAAAAACGTTGAATATTTTATAAATCCTACCGGAAAATTCGTAATCGGAGGTCCTCAAGGCGACGCAGGACTTACTGGTAGAAAAATTATCGTAGATACATACGGAGGAGCTGCACCTCACGGAGGAGGAGCGTTCAGTGGAAAAGATCCTACAAAAGTAGACAGAAGCGGAGCGTACGCAGCAAGATACGTAGCCAAAAATTTAGTGGCTGCCGGGGTAGCCGATAAATTAACGCTTCAGATAGCGTATGCTATAGGTGTAGTCGAACCTGTAAGTATTTACGTAGATACACACGGAACGGCAAAAGTGGATGAGAAAAAAATAGAAGAAGCTGTTAGAAAAATTTTCGATTTAACACCTAAAGGTATAATAACATCACTTAATTTACTACAACCGATTTATAGAAAAACGTCTGTATATGGGCATTTCGGAAGAGAAGAATTCAGTTGGGAAAAAACAGATAAAGTAGAAGAAATTAAAGAATATTTAAACCTTAAATAAGTTGTCACGAATAGAAACAAATTAAGACAAAAAAAGTTTTTTTAAGCAGATATTAAGAAATTAATGATATATTTTTAAGTACAATTAAATAAAAATAAAGGAGTTAAAATGGCAGTAAAAATTACTGATATTTGTATTAACTGCGGTGCTTGTATTGATGAATGCCCAGTTGAAGCAATCGTAGATGATAGCGAAAACCCAACAGGAGAAGAAATTTATTATGTATATCCTGATAAATGCGTTGAGTGTGTAGATTATTATGACTGTCCTGCTTGTGCTGAAGCATGTCCTACTGAAGGATGTATTGTTTGGGATGAGTGTAAAGAAGGTCAAACTTGCGCAGACTACAGAGGTGAGCCTGGTACTCCTGTAATGGACGCTTGTTAATCCCTCCCTCTTCTTTTTTTCTTCAAAAATTTGATATAATTCCTCTCTAAAAACTCAAGGAGAGAAAATGGAAAGAACTCTTTCAATAATTAAACCTGACGCAGTGGCAAAAAATGTTATCGGTAAAATCGTAGACAGATTCGAAAGCAACGGACTTAGAATCGCAGCTATGAAAAAAATAAAATTAACTAAAGAAGATGCTGCTAAATTTTATGAAGTACATAAAGAAAGACCATTTTTTAATGATTTATGCGAATATATGAGTAGCGGTCCTGTAGTTGTAATGGTTCTTGAAGGTGAAAATGCAGTGGCTAAAAACAGAGAATTAATGGGTGCTACAGACCCTAAAGAAGCTGCTCCTGGAACAATCAGAGCCGATTTTGCTGAAAGTATTGAAGCAAATGCTGTTCATGGTAGCGACAGTCTTGAAAATGCTAAAAAAGAAATAGCATTCTTTTTCGCTGAGAGGGAGATTTTATAATTGAAAGTTAAAAAAACTTTTGAAAATTTAACCTTAGAGGGTGACAGTGTAAAAAACAAAGACGGTTCTATTGTTATTACCGGAAAATTAACCGGTTCCGTCAAAGTAGAATGTGTAAAATGTTTAAAAGAATTCGACAAAGAAATAGACGAAGATGTAAAATTTAAAGTAGTCCAACCACCTTATGACGGTTTTGATGATGAATACGATATAATCGAACAGGAAAAATATGATTTGGAAGAGATATTAAAAAGCGAAGCCGAATCGATAAAAAATGATTATAACGTTTGCGAAAGTTGTCAAAAAGAAGACTTTAATAAAGAATTTTAAGGAGATAAAATGGCAGTTCCTAAGAGAAGAAACTCAAAAACTAGAGCAGCAAAAAGAAGAACACACTACAAAGTTAAATTATCTACAGTAGTTAAGTGCTCAAACTGCGGCGCTTACAAAAGACCTCACAGAGCATGTCCTAGCTGCGGTGAGTATTAATGAGAATAGCAATTGATGCAATGGGTGGGGACTTCGGTCCCGAACCGATTATCGAAGGCGTTATTAAAGCACTGAAAATTAAAGATTTTACTCCATACTTAGTAGGCGATGAAAAAATTATAAAACCTTTAGTTCCAAAAAATCTTCACGATAAAGTTAGATTTATAAATAGTGAAGATTACATAAGAATGGAAGAAAGCGCCACAGAAGCTTTAAAAAGAAAACAGAGCACTATTTATAAATCTATCGAACTTTTAAGAAACGGAGAAGTGGATGCTGTAGTTTCGGCCGGTCACAGCGGAGCCACCATGAGTTTGGCCACACTTAGAATAGGAAGAATAAAAGGTATCAAAAGACCTGCTATCGTTACTTTTATGCCTAATATTAAGAAAACTTACACACTTTTACTTGATGTAGGGGCAAATGTAGACTGCGATGCGGAAAATTTATACCAGTTTGGTCTGATGGGTGAAGTTTACGCAAAAGTAGTATTAAACAAAGATGATGTCACTATAGGCCTTTTAAGCAACGGGGAAGAAGAAAGTAAAGGTAACGCCGTTACTAAAGAAGCATTTAAACTGTTAAAAGAAAAATTTGATAATTTTCATGGAAATGTTGAAGGAAACGACATATTTAAAGGTACTGTTGATGTCGTTGTAACTGACGGATTCATAGGTAATATCGTACTTAAAGCTAGTGAAGGTGCAGCTGAAACTATCGGTAAATTAATAAAAGAAGAAATTAAAAGCTCCGGACTTTTACAAAAAATAGGCGCTTTATTATTGAGACCTGTATTTAAAGGATTAAAAAAAGTAACTGACTATGCCGAATACGGAGGAGCTCCTTTATTAGGTGTAAACGGTTGTGTTATAATTGCTCATGGAAAAAGTAATTCAAAAGCTATAAAAAACGCTATTTTCCAAGCGGTAAAATATATTGAAAACGACGTAACCAATAAAATAAAAGAGTCTTTAAAGGTTCATTAATGTATGCTAAATTTACAAGTATCGGAGCGTATGTCCCTCCAAAAGTTTTAACAAATAAAGATTTAGAAAAAATAGTTGATACAAACGACGAATGGATAACAAAAAGAACCGGTATAAAAACAAGGCATATAGCTGAAAACGAAGTAACAAGCGATTTGGCTTATAAAGCGGCTCTTGATGCTTTAAAAAACGCTAATATGAAACCTGAAGATATAGATATGATAATCGTAGCTACGATTACCCCCGATTACTTTACTATGCCTTCTACCGCCTGCGTAGTTGCTGACAAACTCGGTATAGTAAGACCTGCGGTTGATATAAGTGCCGCGTGTACGGGCTTTATATATGCTCTTGCTCACGCAAAAGCATTTATTGAAAGCGGAATGTATAAAAATGTAATGATTATCGGAGCAGAAACACTTAGTAAAATAGTAAATTGGAAAGACAGAACCACATGTGTGTTATTTGGTGATGGAGCGGGAGCAGCTATTATTAGCGCAACTGAAAATAAAGACGAAGCAATTATAGATATTGATATTAATGCCGATGGAAAATATCAAGATTATTTAATTACTCCGGGACGAGGCGTAAAATACGGATGTGATACGGATAGGATATGGCTAGAGATGAAAGGTAACGAAACCTTTAAAATAGCTGTAAAGACTCTTTCTCAAAGCGTTAAAGATATACTTGAGAGAAACAATATGACAAGTGATGACATTGACTGGTTCGTTCCACATCAGGCAAACTATAGAATAATCGACGCAGTAGCCAGAGCTATCAAAATGCCAAGCGAAAAATCAGTTCTAACAGTACACAAATACGGAAATACTTCAAGTGCCTCAATTCCAATGGCTATAAACGATATGTATAAAGAAGGCAAGCTGAAAAAAGGTGACATTATGTTACTTGATGCGTTTGGAGGCGGATTTACTTGGGGAAGTGCTTTAGTCCCTTTTAATTAATTTGCTCTCCAAGCTATCTATCGCTAAAAATATATTTTGTTCTAAATCAGGAATATGAGTAGCCACTACTTTATAAGGAATTAAAATTTCATCAATTTTCGTTTTTTCTTTAAGTCTCTCTTCTATTCTATTTTTTATTTTCATTGTAATATCACTTGGATTAAATGTCAATATTTTAAAAACATCTTCATTTCTAAATACAAAATCAACATCCCTTACAGAATTTTTTATTTGTGTTCCAAATTCTTTTAATATCTTATTTTTAAAATCATATCCGTATAATCCTTCAAAAATAGATAAATCATAAATTTTTATCATAATAATTCCAAGGGCTTCTGAAATTTCATTATATTCATCCACAAGAACGTCGAAATATTTTTGATTATAAGTATCGGTTAAAGGATCTTTTATAGCAATAAAACTGATTTTAAGGCTTAAAGTAGCAAAATTAATTTCTCCTATTAACTGATCATTCTTAACTACAGGAGCTAAATTCAATTTATTTTTTCTAAGATAATTATATGTATCTATTATGTGTTTACTGGATTTTATTACTTCTAATTTATAATCTTCTAAATCGTTATAAAATTCTTCAAAACTCAAATGAAGTCTGTTTTTTAAAAAAATATCGATAATTTCAGCATGATTAAATAAAAAAATAGGCTTTTTATCTATCGTGATATAAAATCTCTCTATTTCGTTTTTATTTATATATTTTATAATTTCTTCTAAAGTCTTATTCTTTACTGAATTGTATTCGGCACTTTTTACAGGATCGACAAAAGCTTCGATTTTCATTTAAAACCTTTTTGTATAATTTTATCACATTTTGTGGTATAATTTCATTTCAAATCCAAAAAGGAGCCATCATGCCTAAAATGAAAACAGTTAGAGGGGCTGCTAAAAGATTCAAAGTTAAAAAAAGTGGAAAAATTAAAAGAGGAAGTGCTTACAGAAGCCATATCCTTACTAAAAAATCACAAAAAAGAAAAAGAAATCTAAGACAGCCTAAATACGTAGACCAAACAAACATTAAAGAAGTAAAATTAATGCTTTGTATCTAACGTTCAGTTAGATCGTGAAGAAGAGGCTAAGTGAAGCAGTGTAAGCTTCCGCGCTGATGCGCTAAGTTGCTATTGATGCACGCCAAAAATAAGGAGAGACAATGAGAGTAAAAACTGGTACAGTTAGAAGAAAAAGACATAAAAAAATATTAAAAATGGCAAAAGGCTTCTACTCAGGTAGAAGAAAACACTTTAGAAAAGCAAAAGAACAAGTTGAAAGAAGTTTAGTATATGCTTTTAGAGACAGAAAACAGAAAAAAAGAGATTTTAGAAAACTTTGGATTATTAGAATTAATGCAGCTTGTAGATTAAACGATATTAGCTATTCAAGATTTATTAACGGACTTAAAAAAGTCGGAATTGAACTTGATAGAAAAGTTTTAGCTGATTTAGCAATGAATGAACCTGAAACATTCGCAAAATTAGTAGAACAAGCAAAAGCGGCTTTATAATCCGCTTTTTTTCTTTTTTACCTTAACTAAAAGTGACTGACTCAATTTCTTACAAGGTAAAGAAAAAAAGAGGAGCTACTCTTTTATGTATTGGTCTAATTTTTCTCTTAATACCCTTTTTAAGATTTTTCCGGTAGCGTTTTTAGGTAAATTATCTACGATATAAATATGTTTTGGAACTTTATAATTGGCAAGTTTGCTTTTTAAGAATTTTTTCAATTCTTTTTCATTTAAAGTACTGTCTTCTTCCGGTTCGACAAACGCTATTGGAATTTCACCATGTGCTTCATCTTTTTTACCTACCACCGCACAGTTTTTAACTCCTGGAAACTTAATACACACTTCTTCTATTTCTCTTGGATATATATTAACGCCTTTACTGATAATCAAATCTTTTTTTCTATCCAAAATATAAATAAACCCGTCTTTATCCATTTTTCCGATATCCCCGGTTAATAGCCATCCGTTTATTATCGTCTCGGCTGTAGCCTCTTCTCTTTTATAATAACCTTTCATAACATTATCGCCTTTGACGATTATCTCACCGGCTTCCCCTAAGGGTACTTCCACAAGCTCATCGTTTACTATTTTCACTTCCACCCCCGGAATTGCCGGTCCTACTGAGCCCGGTTTTTGTAAATGCGGTCTATTTACGGCGACAACAGGTGAAGTTTCACTAAGTCCGTATCCTTCAAGAAGTTTACCTTTTTTAAATTTTTTAGAGAATCTCTCCAATACTTCCCCTGGAAGCGCAGCCGCACCTGAGACATAGAATCTAACTTTATTAAACCAGTGAAAATAAAAAGGAAGCTTAGCACGGCTAAGTGCCGAATAGACATCAGGAACACCGGTAAATATCGTAACACCTCTAAGAAGAGTCTGTTTTATAATATTACTAAAAGGCATAATGGATTTAATAATTACAACTCCTGCACCCGCATAAAGCGGCAGAAGAATATTAACTGTAAGAGTAAAAGAGTGAAACATAGGCAGATAAGCTATAAATCTATCTTTTGGGGTGATTTTTACTATTTCATTTATTCCTAAAATATCGGCAAAGATATTTTTGTATGTCAGCATCGCACCTTTTGGTTTTCCTGTAGTCCCGGAAGTATAAATTATAACAGCTAAATCATCAAGCTCAGGTAGTTTAATTGCTTCATGAGGTTCTATATTGGCTAATATTTCCTTAAAGGATATGTTGTTTTCATCTATTATATCCGGCTCTCCTTCCCAGATAATTTTTTTTATAGAAGTTTTTTCTCTTATATTTTTAATATTATCGGCAAATTTCGCACTTGCCACCATTGTATTTGCTTCTACGTCGTTTAATATAAAAGCAATTTCATCTTCTTTTAAAAACGTATTAATAGGTACCGGTACCGCTCCAATTTTTTGAATCCCTAAAAGCGCAATAACATATTCTAGAGAATTCCCGACATATATCGGAACTTTATCATTTTTTTTAATATCCAATAATTCTAAACTTCTGGCAAAAGTATCTACTTTTTTCTTAACATCTTTCCATGTTACTTTTTCTTTATCAAGAAAATAAGCCGGTTTTTTTCCATATTCTTGAGCATTTCTCTCAAGTACTTCGTAAAAATTATTATAAGGATATTTCATATATACTCCTTGACGGTTGATATGTTATTATAACAAATAAAAAAGGCTGAAAATGGACCTTCCTTCTTCCAACGAAGAACTGTTAAAAAACTTAGAAAAACTGATAGCCCGGACTTATGAAGTTGAAAAAGAATTTATAGAACTCAAAAACATTTTAAACGGAGTAATAGAATTTTTACCCCAGGCTTTATGGGTTGTAGATAAAAACAATGAGATAATAGTTCAAAACTCAAAAGCAAAAGAGTTTGATTTTATTCCAAGCGAAGGAGAAATAGAAGTAGGCTCCAAACATTATCTGATACAATCTTCAACAATAAAAGACAAAAAAATTATAAGCGCTACAGACATTACGGAGCAAAAAAGAAACGAAAGACTAATAGCAATGGGGCAAATGGCGGCACATCTGGCTCATGAAATAAGAAATCCAATCGGTTCTATTTCTATTCTTTTGTCATTACTGAAAAATACATGTCCGGCAAATGAAATAGTAGATGAAATGAAAAGCGCAGTTTTTAGGATTGAGAGAATAATTAAATCCACTCTTCTGTTTTCAAAAGGGTTACAACTTAAAATAAGAGACTTTGCCATCAGTGAGTTTGAAAAGGAATTAAGAGAAAGCATAAAATATTACTCCCACTCAAAAGAGATTAAGTTCGTATTCTTTTTACCGAATATCAAAATGAAAGGAGATTTTGATTTATTATTGCTAGTACTTCAAAATATGATTTTTAACGCAATAGATGCCATTGAAGAGGATGAAAAAGAAGAAGGAATTATAGAAGTTTTGTATGAAAGTGATAAAGATTTTCATATATTTAATATTTATGACAGCGGTAAAGATTTTGAAAATAAAAATATTCTTTTTGAGCCGTTTAAATCTACAAAAACAAAAGGTAACGGACTGGGACTTGCTTTAAGCAAGGAGATAATAGAAGCTCACAAGGGGAAAATAAATTTAGCTGAAAATAAAAAAGGTTTCATAATAAAAATCCCGAAAACTATCTAAACCATTTAGAAGAGATGAGTTTTCCGTTTTTATACTCATCTATTATCATCTTATCGCCGTTTTTGTAAAAATAAATAATCTTTTGAGAAAGATTAATAATATAAATACCGTTTTCAAAAATATAATTACCTTTTTTTATATTGTCAAATACCACCGATAAAATATAATCTCCCTTCGGGAAAGAAAATCCTTTTATAGAAAATCCGTCAAATAAAAATCCGTATAGAAGTTTTTTTTGAAGAACGATTGTTGAAAAATATACCGAATTCGTCCTTCCAAGCCTTGTTTTTTTGAGTTTATTAATAATAAAAGGCAATAAATACAATTTATCGCTTTTTACACAAGAAATTCCTACTAAACTCAATATTTTTTCATCCGAAGTATTTAAATTTTTACTGACACATATTTTGTCGTATTTTTTTTCTTTATAATCGTCAATAACCGAAGCATATAATAAAAATGGCAAAAAAGCCAAAAAAAATTTTTTCATTATTCCCCCTTTTTCTCCTACTCCTTTTAACTTTGTTGAGAAATTAATACATCTTCTATAACCTCATCCAAATCCCCGTCTAAAATATCATCGACTTTGCTGTATGCTTTATTGCTTCTATTGTCTTTTACCTGTTGATACGGGAATAATACGTAACTTCTAATCTGATGCCCCCATCCCATTTCATCTTTTGGTTTACCCTCTTCTTCCGCTCTTCTTTTTTCAAGTTCAAGTTCATAAAGTTTTGATTTTAGCATTTTAAATGCCATCTCTTTATTTTTGTGCTGGCTTCTGTCCTGTTGACAGCTTACCACTATTCCTGTGGGTTCATGGGTTATTCTAACGGCACTTTCGGTCTTATTTACATGCTGACCTCCTGCTCCGCTTGCACGGAAAACATCGATTCTGATATCTTTAGGGTCTATTTCTATTTCTATATCGTCATCGATTTCCGGAGATACCTGAACGGACGCAAATGAAGTATGGCGTCTTCCGGCGCTGTCAAACGGACTTACTCTTACAAGTCTGTGAATTCCGTTTTCAACCTTAAGATATCCGTATGCGTTTTCGCCTTTTATTAAAAGAGTGGCGTCTTTTATTCCGGCTTCCTCTCCGGCCTGATAATCAAGCACTTCCACTTTCCACCCTTTTCTTTCGGCAAACCTCATATACATTCTATAAAGCATACTTGCCCAGTCATGCGATTCCGTACCGCCAGCACCCGGGTGAATAGTGATAATAGCGTTTTTTTCATCATTTTCACCACTTAACATTACTTCAATTTCAAGGTCTCTGATTTTATTTTCAAGTTCTCTTACGTCGTTAAAAACTTCATTTAACGTCTCTTCATCCTCTTCTAAAGACGCAAGTTCGTACATATCTTTATTATCTTCCAATGCCTGAGCTGCTTTTTGATATTTTTCAAGTTTTCTTACAATAGCGTTTTTTTCTTTTTGTATTTTTGCGCTTTTTTTAGGATCGTTCCAAAATTCAGGATCATTTTCCATTTGTGTAATTTCATCAAGTCTTTTTTGAAGTTCCTCAGGTTTTAGAATTGATTCTATATTTTTTAATTTATTTTCCAAATCTTTTATAAGTTCGCTATATTCAAAAGCGTCCATTATTCTCCTTTTATTATTTTCAATAGTTTTATATAATTCTATCAAAAAAGGCTCGCGTATGAAAATTTTAAAAACGCCCGCCGAGGCCATAGAATATAGAAAAAGCCTCAAAGGAACTCTAGGGTTTGTACCCACCATGGGAGCTTTACACGAAGGACATTTGTCATTAATTAAAAAAGCCAGAGAAGAAAATGATTTCGTAATAGTTTCTATTTTTGTAAATCCGACTCAGTTTTTACCGGGCGAAGATTTTAACAAATACCCAAGACGACTTGAAGCCGACTTTGAGATATGCAAAAGAGCCGGAGTGGACGCTGTTTTTACGCCGAGTCCTGAAAATATGTACTCTGAAGACGAAATTTTAGTAAAAGCGCCCAAAATAAAAGGTTATATTTTAGAAGGTTTTTTTAGACCCGGACATTTTGACGGAGTCTTACAGGTAGTAAATAAACTCTTTAACATTATACGCCCTACCCGAGCATATTTTGGAAAAAAGGATGCCCAGCAGCTTTATCTTATCAAACAAATGGTAAAAAATTTCTTTTTTGATATTGAAATAATAGAGGGAGAGACCATAAGAGAAAAAGACGGTCTTGCGATGTCAAGCAGAAATATTTATTTAAGTGAAGAAGAAAGAAAAAGAGCTCTTAGTATCAGTAAAGCCCTTAAAAGAGCGGCTAAACTATCAATGAGTACTAAAAATATAGAAAAAATTAAAGAAGAAATGTTAAAAATTTTAGATGTGGACAAACTACAATATATCGCTTTTGTTGATAGGGATTTTAATTACATAGAAAAAATACAACCGAACAACACCATTATACTGATAGCAGCATATGTAGGTTCTACAAGACTTATAGACAATATTTGGATTTAAGGAGTAAAATGAAATTTATTATTATATTTATAAGCTCGATTTTTTTATTTGCCGACGTTTTTGACACTTATAGATATGAAGGTATAGATAAAACCATAAAACTTTTGGAAAAAAATCTACAAAGTGAAAAATTTTGGCTTGAGAGACTAAAAAATCAGGATGTTAAGTACGGATATTTTGAAAAGCCCACTTTTATTCTTTTTTGTAATAAACTAAATAAAAGTTTAAAAGTAATCAAATATAAAAACGGGAAAACGAAAGAGATTAAAACATTTACGAATCTTATTGTAGGAAAACTCGGAGATAAACAAAAAGAAGGAGACTTAAGAACACCAATAGGTAATTATAGATTAATTAACCGCATAATTCCCGGAAATACGTTTTACGGACCTCTAGCATTTGTCACTTCTTATCCGAATCTTTTTGATAAAGTTCACAAAAAAGACGGCTATGGAATTTGGATACACGGAAAACCTCTGGACGGTGAGAGAGGGGACTTAAGCAAAGGATGTATCGTTTTGGAGAATAACGAAATCTTATATCTCGATAAGCTTATAAATTTTAAAAATTCGATATTGGAAATCACCCAAAACCCTGTTTTTGCAAAAAAAGAAGACATTGCAAAAATTTTAGCAACTATCTATAAATGGAGAGAAGCCTGGAAAAATAACGATCTTAAAAGATATATCTCTTTTTATGATAAAAATTTCCAAAGAAGCAACGGAATGGACTTAAAAAGATTTAAAGAGTATAAATCTCGCGTCTTCCGTTCAAAAAAAGGACAGAAAGTTAAAATTTATTTCAAAAATATTCAAATAACTCCTTATCAAAATTTACAAAATTTACCGATTTACAAAGTTGAAATGTATGAAGAATATATCTCACCAACCTATACTTTTAAAGGAAACAAAGAAGTTTATCTTCAAAAATTCGGTAACATTTTTAAAATAATAATTGAAAAATAATCAAACTAATTTATAACTAATCAAAAATATAACTAGCCCGTAAAGAGTAATAATAGCAGGCTGAACCCAACCGCTGAATCTTTTATAAAAAAACCAAAAAACATATAAAACAAAAAGATTAAACAATGTAAAAAAAACATATTTTCCAAAATAGTTAAGACCCTCATATAAAACGTAATCTATTCTAAAAAGTCCGTAAAGACCAAGAACGATACCAAGAAGAATACCTATAAATCTCAACTGCTTCCTTTTTGCCAAATTATACCATTTTTGTTAAAATCTTAATAAAAAGGATAGCCTTGAAAAAGCTCTATTTAGCCTCTCTCGGATGTGTGAAAAATTTAGTTGACAGCGAAGTAATGCTGGGAAAATTAAAAAACGAATACACACTTACGGATAATCCCAATGAAGCGGATTTAATAATTGTAAATACCTGCGGATTTATAAATCCCGCAAAAGAAGAATCAATAGATACGATTCTCGAACTTGCCAATGAAAGAAAAGAAAACGCCAAAATCGTGGTAGCCGGATGTTTAAGTGAAAGATATAAAAACATACTTCCCGATGAAATTCCGGAAGTTGATATCTGGACTGGAGTGGGTGATTTTGGAAATATTGACAAGGTAATAAAATCAGGAAAAAAGAAATATTTCACTCCAAGAGTTTATCTGATTCACAATGATGAGAGGATTATTACAGGCAGCAGTTATCACGCTTATATTAAACTTAGCGAAGGATGTAATCAAAAATGCGCATTTTGCGCTATCCCAAACTTTAAAGGAAAACTACAATCAAGACCTATTGAAGAAATTATAGATGAAATTAAACGTTTAAAAGATAAAGGCTTTAAAGACTTTTCACTAGCAAGCCAGGATTCTAGCTCTTATCTTAGAGATTACGGCATTAGAGACGGACTTGAGAGATTGATTGACGAAATAGATAAAATCGAAGGAATTACGGTTAGAATATTATATCTTTATCCTGCTACAACTACAAAAAGACTTATACGAAAAATTTTCGAATCAAAAAACGTTCAAAATTACTTTGATATGCCAATTCAGCATATTACTCCAAGAATGCTAAAAATCATGAGACGTCCGGGCAGTGTTGAGAAATTAAAAGAACTTTTATATGAAATGAGAAAAGATTTCAGCTTTGTCAGAACTTCCGTAATAGTTGGACATCCTGGAGAAACGCACGAAGATTTTGAAGAACTCAGAAAATTTTTAGAAGAATATAAATTTGATAGGGTAAACGTATTTGCCTATTCTGATGAAGAAGAGACTCCCGCTTACAAAAGAAAAGATAAACTACCTGATGCCGTTATAGAAGCCAGGGTAAAAGAGATAGAAAAAACGGTAAAACAAACTACACAGGAATCATTAAAAAAATATCTTAATAAAACGTGTGAATGTTATATGGACGGCCTGACGGATGACGGGCTTTTTTATTCGGTCAGACCAAAACTATGGGCCCCGGAAGTTGACGGAGATATTTTGATAAATGAAAGCAATATCGAAGATTTAGAAGTTGGTAATTTATATAAAGTACAAGTAACCGAGCTTGCCAAAGACCAGCTAATAGGAAAAATCATTGGCTAAAAATCTGCTTGCTTTTTCAGGGGGTGTAGATTCAAGCGCTCTTTTTTTCTGGCTTCTTGAAAAAAATATTCCTTTTGATTTGGCTATAGTAAATTATCACACCCGTCAAACAAGTGATGAAGAAGTGGACTATGCCAAAAACTTAGCAAAAAAATATAATAAAAAAATATTTATAAAAGATTGTAAATTAAAAAAATTCAGTGAAAAAAAAGCAAGAGATTGCCGGTATCAATTTTTTGAAGAAATTATCAAAAAATACGGATATGACACTCTTATTTTAGCACACCAACTAAATGACAGATTCGAATGGTTTTTGATGCAACTTAGTAAAGGAGCGGGACTTAAAGAGTTAATAGGAATGGAAAAATGGGAGGAGAGAGAATTTTATAAAATATATAGGCCTTTTTATAATGTATCTCGCAGGGAAATTATAGAATTTTTACATAAATACAATATTAAATATTTTGTAGATGAAAGTAACTTTGATAAAAAATATAAAAGAAATCTCATACGTCATGAATTTTCGGATAAATTTATAGAGATGTTTGAAGAGGGAGTCAAAAGAAGCTTCGAATTTTTGGAAGAAGATAAAAAACTTTTGATAGATACTAACTGGAAAAAGATTGAAAAACTTTATTTTTTTGAAAAAAGTATTCCTGAAAAAGATATAAAGAAAATAGATTTAATATTAAAAAGACTCGGCATACTTCCTACAAAAGCTCAAAAAGATGAAATACTAAGAACAAATTTTAACTGTGTCATTCAAGGAAAAATAGCAATCGACTCCAACGACTCCAAAATTTATCTATCTCCTTATGTTAAAATTCCACTAACCAAAAATCAAAAAGAACTTTTTAGAATCAATAAAATCCCTCCAAAAATCAGAGGTTATATAGCAAAGGAAAAATTATGCGATATGTTATTTACGGAGACGTACACGGATGTCTTGAAGAATGGGAAGAGCTTAGAAAGTTAATACCTAAAAACGCATGGGAGATAAGTGTAGGAGACATATTAGATAAAGGTCCTTATCCCGTTGAAGCTCTGAGATATGCTAAAAAAAATAAAATTTTTACAATCATGGGAAATCACGAATATAAACATATAAGAAAATATTGGGGAAGAAAAGTCCAGCTTGATGAAGACCAGCAAAAAATATACCCTCAATTAAAACAGGAAGATTTTGATTTTATCGAATCAATGCCTTTTTTTTTAAAATTAAATCATTTAACAATAGTTCATGCTGGTATTACCAATAGAATAAGACTTAACAATCCTCCATTAAATATAATGACACTTTTACTTTTTTTAAGAGAAGTAGATGAAAATGATAAATTTTTACCTCTAAATCATAATTATCCAAACGCAAAATACTGGGCAGATGTCTATGACGGGCATGAAGGATTTGTAGTATACGGCCATAATCCGTTTTTAGAAGTCAAAAAAAACAGATTCGCAGCAGGAATAGACACCGGTTGCGTTTATGGAAACAAATTAACGGCTCTTGTTATTCCAAATTCTTTAAAACCATGGGAATATGAAATTATTCAAGTACCCGCTAAGAAAAAATACGCAGAACCTCACGTTCCTTTAGAAAATCCCGTCTCATAGTTCTTTTTCTATTTTTTTCAAATCTATATAATTTTTTATTATTTTTTTAACTTCCCCAGGAGTTATGTTTTCAAATTCTACCACCATCACATAAGAAGGTTTTAAAATAATAATAAAGTTACCGCTTTTATCGGGTTTTTGATAAGTCATCATAGTTTTATAACCCTCAAAAAGAGCTGTTTCAATTATTACATCATTCGTTTCCATTTGCATATTCATCATAACAGGTGCGCTGGCTTCCATTGCGAATGTTCCGGTTAAAAGATGAATCTTTAGGTTTTTGTCGTCTTTTACAAAATATTTCACTGCCTGGGAACTGCTGATTTCATTTGTTTTAATATCCATACCTTCACATCTGCCTTCTTTTTTAAAAGCATCTATTTTATCCGGAATTATTTCGCACATTTTTTCATAATAACCAAATAAAACGGAAATAGAAAGAAAAAAAACTATAAATTTTTTCATTTTATTACCCTAATTTGAATATTATCAACATAATAAGGATAAGAACCATCTTCACCAAAACAGATTTTTCCTTTTTTATTCATAAATTTATCATCATCCACTACGTCAATATGATTTCTTCCGTTTATAAAAACTTGAATATGATTATCTTTTGCGATAATTTTCATATGATACCATTTATTTGTATCCACTCCTGTAAGTTTGTTTTTAGCAACCTGAGTTACAATGTTTCCTGCAATTTTATCCAACACTATGTCATTCCAAGAAAAATGTATTTTATATCCGACTTTCGGATTGTCACTTAATCTAAAATAGATCACAGGATTATATTTTAAAACATCCAAGTCTAAAATAAAATCTTTTACTTTTACACTTTCTAAACAAACCATAACATCATCAGCATTAATATTTAGAACTTTTCCAACTTTTCCATTTGCCTGAACCCCAACCGTAATATGACCTCCTTGACCTTTCCACGGTCCAAACGGTACACTTTGTCCGTTTCCGTATTTTTCAAAATCTTCACTAAAAATTAATTTATAATTCTCTTTTTTTTGTTGACTTTGTTTTTGAGGGGCATTTAAGGTTTGATTTTGATTATTTTGTGTTGCCGGTTTTACCGGATTTCCTGCAGCATCATATCTGTAATAATTTTCCGGTACAAGTTTAGATATTTCTTTAACCGCATTATCTATCATCACTCTAATAGCTTTTTCCATAGGAGTGTTTTTATATACACTAAGTCCTCCACCAAGCGCTATGCTTGATGTAACTCCACCGCCAAGTCCGCCGACACTCCATTTACTCGCTCTTCCTTCAACCGTAGTTGCGTTAATAATTCTTCCGGTTCTTACATCAATAAGTCTTATATCGGCAGCAATATATGCCTCGTTTTTACCAAATTTCATTCCTCCTAAAAACGGAACGCCTCTTGGAACGACAATACCTCCTGCTGTAATTCCACCGGCTTTCGGTTCAAAAGCCGTAATAGCTCCTACTACTAAAATATCGGCACCTTCTAAATTTCTACTCGGTCTGTTCATTGAAGTATTTAACGAAAGTTCTTTTTCAATTGCTCCAAGTCCTTCTCCGCTTCTTTCAACTACAATAAATTTTCCCGTCTTAAACAAAGCTGTGGTAAGCATATCGGAAATACCACTTCCAATTTGTCCGTTACATTTAGCGGCTTTACATTTAAAAGAAGCTACGGCTATCCTTGCTTTCGGTCCTTTATACTTTACAACTTCATTTACGTTTTGTTTTGAAGTAGATACATTAGTAGTAACACCTCCACATCCTAAAAAATAGAAAACCGGCAACAATAAAGTTAAATACCA
>Ga0256838_1000137_pt1 | contig 52479 bp, 50 predicted proteins | sample 4571419metaG_FD_185978 | JGI IMG/M metagenome (GOLD analysis project Ga0256838, IMG submission 185978) | Hydrothermal vent microbial communities from Guaymas Basin, Mexico - 4571-419 | ecosystem: Environmental > Aquatic > Marine > Hydrothermal vents | place: Mexico: Guaymas Basin | collected... | reverse complement strand
CAGGAAAGTTGAGTTATCGGAATGTTGAGGGGAATAGTCCGCTACCTACTGGTTGGACTACAGACGTTGCTAGTGATGATGCTGGCCGCGTTTGGATAGGTACTTCTAAAGGACTTTGTATGTTTGATGGCAAGAAGTGGGTCAAGAGGTTTGATAGAATAAGGGAAAGAATTATTGATATTGAGGTTGCCTCTTCAAACGAGGTTTACGTTGCTACAAGAAGTGGAGTTTATAAAGTAAAATACTATAAAAAGGAGATTGAAAAGAAGACTACTTGCCGAATGAAGTTCGGTTTTGGGCGTAAGTGAGTTTTATCGTGGTAAAGGGGGGATAAGTTGTGTTAGAGATCAGATGGCACGGTCGTGGTGGACAGGGAGCGGTCACTGCGGCTAAAGTGTTGGCAAAAGCAATTGTTAAAGCTGGGAAGTATGTTCAGGCTTTTCCTGAGTATGGACCAGAGAGAAGAGGTGCTCCTGTTAAAGCTTTTGATAGGATAGATGACAAGCCCATAGTGATTCACTCTCAGGTTTATGAGCCAGATGTTGTTGTAGTGATAGATCCAACTTTGGTAACGGCTGTTAACGTCACAGAGGGATTGAAGAATGGGGGAGTTGTCATAGTAAACTGGCAGGATGATGTGGATAAGTTAAAAAAGCTTCTTGGAAGAGATGACATTCAGCTTTGGACTGTTGATGCTTCAAGGATTGCTATGGATGAGCTGGGGAGAGAAATTACAAATATGCCAATGCTTGCAGCAGTTGTAAAGGCACTTGAGGTTGTAGAGCTTGATGTAGTAAAGGAGGCTGCACGTGAGTTTGGCATTCCTAAGATAGAGGCTAACTTGAAGGCTATGGATAGAGCTTATGAGGAGGTGTCAAAGAGATGAGTTTAAAGGGATATAAAGAGATACCTGATGCAGGTTTAATTCTTAACGCTCCAACTTCTATTCAAAATAAGACTGGAAGTTGGCGTTCAATGAAACCAATATTTCACGAGGAAAACTGTATAAACTGCCTTTTTTGTTGGTGGTACTGTCCTGATTCCGCAATAATTATAGAGGATGGTAAGATGAAAGGAATAAATTACGACTACTGTAAAGGTTGTGGAATATGTGTTCATGAGTGCCCAGGGAAGAAAGGAAATAAGGCTTTGGAGCTTGTTCCTGAAAAAGAATAGTAAACACGTGCAAAACGGGTAAAGGAGGGGAAAAAGATGAGAGTTGCTATAACTGGAAATGATGCTGCTGCCCTCGCAATGAAGCAGATAAATCCTGATGTGGTGGCAGCTTATCCTATAACTCCGCAAACACAAATTGTTCAGACATTTTCTCAGTACGTGCATAACGGTGAGGTTGATACTGTATTTGTCACTGTTGAGAGTGAGCACTCTGCAATGAGCGCAGTTGTTGGAGCAGCTGCTTCTGGAGCTCGCACTATGACTGCTACGAGTGCGAATGGATTGGCTCTTATGTGGGAGATTCTCTACATTGCAGCTTCTTTGAGGCTTCCCATAGTTATGACTGTTGTTAATCGTGCTCTATCTGCACCAATCAACATACATTGTGATCATTCGGATAGTATGGGAGCGCGTGATTCTGGATGGATTCAGATTTATTCAGAAAGTGCTCAGGAGACTTACGATAACTTGATTCAAGCAGTGAGAATCGCAGAAGAAGCTCGCTTTCCTGTAATGGTTTGTCAAGATGGATTTATTACCTCTCACTCTGTAGAAGTGTTGGATGTTCTTGAGGATAAAGAGGTTCGCGAGTTCATAGGAGAATACAAACCTGCTTACAGCATATTGGATGTGGATAACCCTATAACTGTTGGTCCACTTGATCTATTTGACTACTATTTTGAGCACAAGGCACAGCAGATAGTTGATATGCCGAAGGCAAAAGATGTTGTGTTAAAAATTGGAGAGGAATTTGGCAAGAAGTTTGGCCGTAAGTATGGTTTGTTTGAGGCTTACATGACAGATGATGCAGAGGTTGTGGTTGTTGTGATGAACTCTGCTGCTGGAACTACTAAGGCTGTAATTGATGAACTTCGCAGTAAGGGAGAAAAAGTTGGTTTATTGAAACCTCGTTTGTTCCGTCCATTCCCTGCTGCTGAAATAGCAGAAATTTTGAAGGGTAAAAAAGTTGCGGTTCTTGACAGGGCTATGAGCTTTGGGGCTCAGGCAGGTCCTCTTTCGATAGAGATTCAGTCTGCTCTTTACTTGGCGGGAGCTACCGCAAGCGATACGCCTGTATCTTCATTTATTTACGGACTTGGAGGAAGGGATATTACTACTGATAACATAAAGCATGCGATTGATGTTGCTAAGGAAGGAAGACACGGGCACTTTGAAATGCTCAATGTAAGAGAATAATCTTGAGGTTTGGTGTAAAGGGGGGAAAAATCATGACTACTATAAGGGATTTGAGCAAGGCAAAAGAGGGTTTGGCGAGCGGACACAGGTTATGCGCTGGATGTACGGCGGGAACTATTGTGCGCCAGGTCCTCCTCACAGCTCTCAATAAGTATCATGTTGTTGTTGGTGCTGCAACTGGATGTTTGGAAGTTGCGACTACCATATATCCGGATACTGCATGGACTGTTCCATTTATTCACAATGCGTTTGAAAATGCTGCTGCCACAATTTCTGGTGCTGAGGCTGCTTACCGTGCTCTCAAAGAAAAAGGAAAGGTTGATAAGGAAATTCGCTTTATAGCGTTTGGTGGAGATGGAGGAACTTATGACATAGGGTTGCAGTCTCTCTCTGGAGCACTCGAGCGTGGGCATAGGTTTTTGTATGTCTGTTACAATAATGATGCTTACATGAATACGGGAATTCAAAGGAGTGGAGCTACGCCTCGTTGGGCGGCTACGACTACATCTCCTGCAGGTAAGAAGATTCCAGGAAAGCCTCAGATGAGGAAAGATTTGACTTCAATAGTAGCAGCTCATGATATTCCGTATGTAGCGCAAGTTGCTCTTGGTTATCCAAATCAGCTTATAAAAGCGGTTGAGAAAGCTCTTGAAGCAGATGGTCCTTCGTTCATAAACGTATATATGCCTTGTACAACAGGTTGGAAATTTGATCCATCCTTGGGAATAGAGATATCACGCCTTGCGGTTGAAACTTGTGTTTGGCCAATGTATGAGGTAGATAACGGAGAGTGGAGGCTTCTTTATAAACCACGTGAAAAGAAGCCCGTTGAAGAGTGGTTAAAATTGCAAGGACGCTTCTCCCACATATTCAAGAGAGAAGATAAGGATGAATTATTGCGTCAAATTCAGGAAGATGTTGATAGGAAGTGGCATCAGCTTTTGAAAAGGTGTGGTGAAGAGTAAGGGTGATCCTTTTTAGGAGGAAGTTGTTCTTATTATTTTTAGGATTACTGGTACTCATAGGTGGCCGGCAGGTTACAGCGGCAACTGCCCGCTGGCTTGCCGGCTATTCATCTTGGATTTTTGTTATAAGATTTGACAAACCTGTTAAGTCTTACTTTTTTGAAAAAGGGAGTAAAACGTTTATTTTGCGTATTCCAGAAAAGATAGAAAAGATTGTAAATAAGACCAGAATGCTTCCAAATTACGAGTTACCTGAAGTAAAAGTCTTCACAAACTTTACAGTCTTTCAATTTTCAGATACGGTTTATACTCGTGTCCTTATGTCCAAGGATAAGAAAACTTTGGAAGTAGTATTCTTCACACGCAGCTTCATGGCCTACGCTAGGGCGATTGCAGAGGTTGTGAGGCGCTACAAGGAAGCAGGAAAGACGGTAGTAATGTTGGATCCAGGTCACGGTGGTAAGGATCCGGGAGTTGTTTGGAAGGGAATAAAAGAGAAAGATGTAGTTTTAGATGTGGCTAAGTATATAGCTTCTTACTTGAAGAAAAATGGAATTGGGGTGGTATTAACGAGGAGTGATGATTACTATTTATCATTGCGGGAGAGAGTAGAACTTGTTTGGCAAGCGCGTCCTGATTTTTTCTTAAGCATACATGTAAATTCATGCAGAGATAAAAAAGTTCGTGGAATAGAGATATTTTATTTATCGCCTGAACCTTCCAAGGATTGGTTGGATGTTCAGCTTGTTGCCCGTGAGAATATGCAGGATACTCTTGGAGTTATTGGTGAACCAGAGGGTTTGGTAATAGATTTGAAGAAAAAGGAGTTCATAAGAAAAAGTGCTCAATTTGCATCAAAATTGTTTATGAAATTGAAAAAAAGGGGGCTTATTGTTAGAAAAGTTAAGAGTGCGCTGTTAACAGTTCTAACGAATCTTGTAAAGCCTTCGGTTTTGTTAGAGATTGGTTTTATAACGAATACAGAAGATAGAAAGTTGCTATTTGATAGGTTTTATAAAATGCAACTTGCGATGGCTATATTTGAAACTATTAAAGAGATGAAAAAAGAGTATGCTTTTGAAGATAGGACAGTTCAGACTCTAAAAAAGACTCGTAAATGGTATGTATTGAGTAAAAATGTTACAGGGAAAAGAGCAATAGAGGGTGAAGTTTCTGATTCGTTAAAAGTTTCTCGTGTCAGCCAATATCGAAAAACTAGTCTCAAGACTACTTCCCCATCACCTAAAATTCAAAAGCGCTGGTATGTTGTTAAAAAAGGTGATACGCTTTTTAGAATTAGTAAGAAATTTGGTGTAGATTGGCGTTGTATTAAAAGAGCAAATGGGTTGAGAGATGATAGGATAGAGGTTGGACAAAAACTTTTAATACCTTCTAAATGTTCAAAGTGATATATTGGTGGGTAATGAACATGAAGTTTAATAAGCTGATCTTAATAATTTTAATCTGTTTATGCTTTTATATTTGGGGTTATGCAGCGGGGATTGGAGAAAGTGAGCTTACAGAACTTTATCAAAAGTGGCTTATAACAAATGATCCAAATGTTGGATTAAAATATGCTCGAAGACTTTCAGAATTTGATCCACGAGCGGCTCTAGAGGTTTATAAACGTTTGGTTACAGAGTTTTCAAAGGAGAAGATAGAAGTTTCTAGAGTTTCTGTTGATGCTGCTGTTATATGTTATAAAATAGGGGCAACTCAGGAAGCTAGGTTGTGGCTAAAGGATGCTAAGCTAACGGTTTCTGATTTGATTAAGATAGCAAGCTACGATTGGAATTTTGTGGAAAAATATTTAAAAAAACATTTTAATGAAACTTCTTCCTATGTTCAGGGAGCTCCAAAAGATGTTGCGTATATTTTTTATAAGGCTGGATTACCGCCTAAGGGTTTAAAAGGAGATGCTCTCTTTTACTATTGCTACTACTCTCAAAACGAAGATTGTATGAGAAAAAATTTAAGTATCAATAATTTCGAGGATTACGTGAGTTATTTGGAGGAAAAAGGTGAATACGATGAGGCGATACGAGTTCTTGAAAAATTTGGAGCTGTTGGAAGTTACCGTTATTTAGCCTTGCTGTTCGAAGCTGGAAAGTTTGATTGGTTAAAGAATAAGATAGCTATGTATCCTCCTTCATATCTTTTGAGAGTTTTTAATAGCTTATCTCCAGAAAATAAGGAAAAATTTATAGAGCTTCTTTCAGGATGGAAAAAGGAGTTTTTTATGGCACTTTTAAATGATGATAATAGAAGGGCATTTATAGTTGCTCTTTTAAATCATCAGAATTCTCTTATATGGGATTTTGTTGAGTCTAAGCCACGTTTAGTGGTAAAAACTTTGAAGGAGCTTAACTTGAAGGATAAGATGAAAGCTTATTATATAAGAGCTTGTATAAATGCTGACATGTACGAGGAAGTTTACGACTTGCTGGTTAAAGAACGTAGCTCTGAAATTATACTATTTGTGGATTCTTTTGAAAAACTTGAGGAAGTTGAGAATTTGATGGGTAAAAAGATGAGTTGGATGTGGTTGTCTCAATTTCAAAAGGAGGCTTTGATAGAATGGTGGAATACTACTTATGAGACTCTCTTGCTACCTGAATTTTATATGAAGTTTTATAGAACTCAGGCTAAAGATAGGTTTACCGCTAGCGTTGAGAATGCTTTATTGAAGTGGATAAATACGAATTCAAGTGAGGATATTTTGAAACTTGACTTCTCAGATCCATTAGGACTTTATTTGAGAAGAGTTTTTGGGGTGGAGTAGTTGTTTGAGTGTGAAATTTTCTTTGGAGTGATGGTTTAGTCCTATGTGGACAAAGCCTGTTGTATTGATTGAAAAAAGTCTACAAAACAGCGGGATAGTTAGATATTTGAGATTGAAGTTTTCCCATCGTTTTAATTTTGTTTTAAATGAATGCTTGAAAGAAGAGGATAGGAATGAATTACGTGCTTTTTTAAGACTTTACAAGTTGAGAGATGAACTTCATCTTGAAAAAGTTGATGTCAGTTCTACAAGATTTGTTGGTGCTGTTTTACCTCATAAGACCATATTCTTGAGTACTAAATATCCTTTTAGGCAGTTGAGTGTGCGATTGGGATTTTACGAATTTAGAAAGGCTAAAATAGGTTGGCAAGAAGCGCGTCCAATTGTGGGACTTTATTTACCCAAATATGAGGATTTGAAGTTTTTTGTCAAAGTTTGCTGGCCTCTGTTGAAGAGTAAGTATTCTCGATTTAAGGTTATAGCCTATGCGGATGAAGCGGATATTCTACAGGTAAATTGGGAAGAAAAGGTTTACATAGAGCACGTTAAAAGCTTTGAAGAGATTGCCCAGAAGGCTAATGTGATATTCTGCTTTGTGGTGCCACCTCTTCCAAATTTGTTTGAAAATCTTAGAAAAATTTACCTCGTTAATTGCTTTTCGAAGTCTGTAAGTGTTATTGCTTCCAGTGGTTTGGCTGAGATGTTATTTACCAAATGGCAGATGTTGGATGTTTTAAAAAGTGCTGAAAATTTTAACTCAAAGGAATACTTACTTCTTGATAATTTTTTTGAAGAGATTGAAAAAGATAAGCGTCACTTGGAAAACTTTTTGGATGTCATAGATTCAATAAGATTCTATCCAGAATCTGAAGAATTGAAGTTTTGGGAGAGAATTGTAAATTCTAGTGTTGAAAAAGAGAGGGAGAATTTGCTGGACGATTTAAATGGAGAAGACATTAGGATTCATGTGTTAGATTTCTATCCTTACGCTACTTTGGAGAAGATATTGCATAAAATTGGTTTAAAAGTTGGAGTTTCTATAAATGTCTTCAAAAAAGATTATCAAAACATATTTGAGGCTTTGAAAAAAGAGTTAGCTAAAGAGGGGATAAGATTTTTCAGTAGAGTAGATGAGTTTAGGAAGTTTATTGGTAAAGATTACCTTGATAAAAAGATGCTTTTGAAAGAGGGGAACAGTTTAAAAAAAGTCCTGTTTATAGATAGCATAGATTGGGCTACAGCTTCTTATCCTACTCATTACAAAAAATTGTTGAAAGAAAAGTTGCAAGAAAAGGGGATTGAGATTCAATTTTTAACTTTTGCTGAAAGAGATGATGTGAGTAAAGTGTTAGAATTTGATCCGGATTGTGTTGTTATGACGGATTGTTTGTTTGCAAGAAAGACTAGGTTTTATAAATTTCCGTTTCCGATATTGCTTATAGAAAATTCTTTTGACGCATACTTTTTTTATTCTTTCACTGATTTCAAGATTTTGAGGACTAAATGTTCTAAGTATCCTAAAAAGTGCTTTTCAAAAGTTTGTAAAAAATCTGATAGCGAATGCATATTCTCTGCAACTCCTGAGGTGCTGGAATCGACTGTTTTAAGTTTGATAAAATCAAAATAGAAAAGATTCATTGGAGATGAAAGAATGCTCGGAAAATTTTTAAAAGAAAAATTTGCATTTACTTTAATAGAGTTAATGGTTGTTATAACGGTTATGGGAATACTGGCTTATTTAAGCCTACCAACCTTTGAGATGATGATAATTCGCAATAAGGAAAAGGTTTTAAGGCAGACCCTACACGATTTGAGACAGGGAATAGATTACTTTTACATAGATAACGGTTTTTATCCAGTAAGATGGTCGCAACTCAGGTATTACAAGGGAGTGGCTTATTATAGAGAGGCTCCTCCGATAAATCCTTTTACTCCGGATCCTTACGATTGGTGGGTTATATCTTCTGGAGTTTACGATAACTCTGCCTATCTTCCTGCAAGTGAGCAGACTATTAAGTATCCGGGATTGCCTTATAAAAGGTTTTTTATGATAGGTTTGAAGTTCTACGATGGTACAACGTATGAAGTAATTCACAAAGTTCCAAATGAATCTGGAATCTGGGATGTTAGGTATCCGCGAGAGGATGTTGCTCTCGATGGCACTTTGTATTGCGATTGGTGATACGTTTTATGCAATTTGGTGGGGATAGAGATGTTTGGTAGGTTGAGTTTGGAAAAATTACGAGCGTTCACATTAGTTGAGCTAATGGCAGCGATGGTGATGCTTGCAATACTTGCAATGTTGGCGATGCCTCTTGCTAAAGTGGTATATCTTCGTGAAAAAGAGGAGATGTTAAAAGAAGTTTTGATAACAACGCGTGATGCCATAGATAGGTACTACCGTGATCATGGTTTTTATCCGGTTTCGTGGCAGGATTTATTTTTTGATCCTTATTTGAAAAGGCCTTATTTGAGACACTCTCCTCCTATAAATCCTTTTACAAAAGATATATACGGATGGGTGGTTATATGCTCTCCAGTCTGGTCCAGTGAGGAAAATCGTTATGTATTCCCAACTTATCCCATGGAAAAATTCTTGGCTTTTCCAACTCCTAAAAGTGGTATCTATGATATAAGGTGTAAAAAACCAGAGGAAGATAGAAGACGATTGATACCTAAATCTGTTGCTCTTGATGGTAAAAGTTTTTACTGGCAGTGGTGAGATAAGTTGAAAGGTGTAGCATGGGAAAAAAGTTATTTTAAAAAGATAGCCCTCGTTGCTCTTCTTTTGGCTTTGGCTGCAGCTTCAAGGCGCTTTGAAATTTTCAGAATGCCGCAGGGGGGGAGTGTTAATTTATCCGTTGTATTTGTGGTTACTGCTTATATTATCTTGGATGTTAAGGGAAGTTTTTTGTTTGCAGTTATCTACAGCTTCATAGTTTTTGCTATGGAACCTTATTACAGAGGAGTTGTTCAATTTTTACTCGATTACCCACTTGCACAGATGAGTCTAATAATGATAAAATTGAATCTCACCAGGGTTGTGAAGAGGTCAAAAATAGCTCAGGGGCTGGTAATATTGGGAGCATTCAGTGTTAAGTTGTTTTTGCATACCCTTTCAGGAGTTATATTTTTCAAAGATTTTGCTCCTGCCGGCAAAAATTTATGGATTTGGTCTCTTTCATATAATGCAAGTTATACGATACCGGAGGCTTTGTTGGCACTAGTTGCCTATTTTTCCATTACAATAAAATTTAGGAGCTTATTTGCTTTGAGAGGAGGGGATATTGATGAGGAGTAGGGAGTGGGTAGTGCTTCTTATCTTGGTGATGTTTGTAGCTTTTACTGGTGCAGCAAATTCTATTAGGCCAGCTGTTAAGGTGTTATTTGACAATGCACATGCAGAAACTGCTGGAAATGCTGATTGGACGATTTATGGAGCTTATTCTGACTTTGCAGACAGATTGAGAAGTGTTGGTTTTATTGTGGAATCTCATGAAAAGAGTGATGGTTTATTGACTTACGAACTTTTGAAGAATTACAAGGTTTTGGTATTGCCGGAGCCAAATAGTCCGTTCAAAGATGCTGAGGTTGATGCAATTTTGAAATTTATTGAAAACGGCGGCGGAGTGTTCCTGATAGGTGATCATACCGGTTCTGATAGGAATCACGATGGGTGGGATTCTCCCAAGATATTCAACGTGTTTGCTCCAAAGCTCGGTTTCTACTTTGCTAAAAAGTGGGTGTCGCAGGCTCCAGTTGCTGGTGGACGAGTGGAAGGTTTTATAACTAGAGGTGTTTACAGAGTTGGAGCATGGGGGGCAACTTGGCTTGAGATTAAGGATTCGAAGAGAGTTAAAGCGTGGATATTCTTTAAATTTAAAAAGCAGGGGAAGAAGCCATATGTTATAACCGGAACTTATGGAAAAGGAAGGTTTGCAGCGATTGGAGACTCTTCTCCATTTGATGATGGAACGGGTGCTCCTGGAAATCACTTGCACGATGGATGGCAAACATATGATCACCCACAACTTGCAGAAAATGTTGTAAGGTGGTTGGCTGGGGAAGATGATCCAAAAGGAAATGTTGAAAAAATCATGAATATGTTGTCTGAGTAGTGTTAATTATTGTGAGTAGAAACTTTTTGCCTATATCTTCTTACAATAGAAGGTAGGAGAAGGAAGTATGGAGTGTAGGAGGTGTTTTGAAATGAGGGGAGTGGGTAGTTTGTTTAGACTCTCTATGGTGCTGGTGTTTCTGTTTGCAGTTGTTGGATTTGGTATTTCGATGGCTGGAAAAGAGTTGCCAAAAGTGTTGTTTGACAATGCGCATGCTCAAACCGCAGGAAATGCCGATTGGACAATTTACGGTGGTTATTCTGAGTTTGCTGATGTGGTTAAGTCCCTTGGTTTCAAGGTCGAATCTCATGAAAAGGCAGATGGACCTATAACCTATGAGTTATTGAAGAACTATGTTGCATTTGTTATTCCCGAGCCAAATAGACGTTTCAGAGATGATGAGGTAAAAGCAATACTTAAATATATAAAGAACGGTGGTGGGGTCTTTTTCATAGGTGATCACGCTGGGGCAGACAGAGATCACGACGGTTGGGATGCAGTAAAGATATTTAACGTATTTGTTCCTGAACTTGGCTTCTACTTTGCGAAGAAGACAGTTAGCCAGGCTCCAAATAGAGGACCAATAGTAAATTGTCCTATTACTAAAGGTGTGAAGGCAGTTGGCGGTTGGGGAGCAACTTGGATTGAGATTACAGATCCAAAGATTGCAAAAGCAGCAATTTACTTCAAGTTTAATAAGAAGGGTGAAAAGCCATACGTGGTTTATGGAACTTATGGAAAGGGAAGGTTTGTGGCAATTGGCGATTCGTCTCCGTTTGATGATGGAAAAGGAGCGCCGGGAAATCACCTTCACGACAACTGGGATGACTTTGATCATCCTCAACTTGCAAAAAATGTCATCCTTTGGTTAGCAGGGCAGAAGAATGCAGTGGATACAGTTAAAGAAGTAAGGGAGATGATTGGAGAATAATCTGTTTTGCAGGGTGAATTGAGTATGAGAATTATTGCTTGGCTGATTATAGGGATTATGAGCTTTACTTTGAGTGGGGCGGCTGCTTCTGATAGCAGCCGCCTCTATAAGCTTTATTTGAAAGCTTTGCAATCCCGAAATTATGCTGAGGCTAAAAAGTATCTTGATCAACTGAAAGAAGTAAGTTTTAAGGATGAGTTTTCTCATGAAGTTAAAGTGAATGAGGATAAAAATTTTGTTCGTATTGAGAAGACTTATTCACCTGTTCTTAAAAACTCAACATTTGAAATAACTTCTCATGTCAGTGCAGTTGATAGAGCAATAGCTCGTTACAAGAATCCAGAAGTGGAATTGAAGCCAGGGCAAGGTATGGTGGGAATGGATGCGGTTTACATATTACCCCCCCAATCTTCAGATTTGCACTTAGAAAGTACCTACGAGGATTATGTGAGGAGCTTGTTTGAAAAGGCTTTGCTTGCTCGCGAAGCTTACAATCTTGCAGTTGCAAATGGTGCTCCAAGAGAGGTTTTGGAGTTATTATTGACTGAATACTTCACAAATCTTTATGAATTTGCTTTAGCAAGTGATGTTGATTTTGATTTAGCTAGTAGAGAGGCTTCTTACATAATCTTTGATATTCAGCAAAGTGAGATGCGGCGAGATTTTGAACGTGAAGTGAATGAATTGCGACCTTCTGAGGTGACGACTAGTAAAGATGTTGTAGTTAATCTTTCAGTTGGTTTAGCAGCCCCAGGATTTAGCATTCCTACTTCTACTTTGCATGTTGATGTTTCAAAACTTTATGCACAAGCTCATAAGTGGAGAAGTTTGAAAGATGCGGAAAGGATGGGTGCAATAAAAGTTGCCAGCAGGCAGCTTGAAACTTCTTCATATATTCTGAAAGGATTTGGAGTTGGCTCAGAAAAACTGCTTAAAGGCTTGATTGTTGTTGAAAGCGGTGGTAATCCATATGCTAAAAGTGGAGTTGGTGCACGTGGCTTTGCTCAATTGATGCCCCAAACTGCAAAATACTGGCAAAAAAAGCTTAAATTACCGTATTCACCAATTAAAAATTCTATGGCGAATTTGATTGCTGGAGCTGCTGAGCTCAATGCATGTATTCAATACATGGCTAAAAACTCTAAAGACAAGAGCGATTTTGCAATAATTGCTAAAGCTATTGCTGGATACAATAGTGGAAAATACTTAAAAGCTTATAAGAACTATACGTGGCGTGAAATTGTAACTAGAAGATTAATTCCTATGGAGAGTATTTATCACTCAATTTTGGTGAGGATAGAAGCAGGACTGCCAATAGCTTCATACGAGCTAAAGTATGCAATGAAAGCTTTAAAGAGAAAATACGGTTCTCCAAAGGCACGAAATAATCTTAATAAAGCTAAAATTGTAAGGTAAATTTTAAGTTTTGTGAAGGTTTGGTGGCTGTATTTTGAGTTGAGAGGGTTTGGTGAGAAAAATTTTTATCAACTGGGAAAATTGACAGTTTTCTGTTCCAAACTTTAGTTACAATTGGTTCAGTTACTTCAAAAGAAAAGGCTACTAGATCGGTGGTTGTTCTAAGGGCGAAGGCAACGTCAAGAAATAGTAAAGAATTGCCAAGATTTACAAGCATGGGGCCTATGTGCTCTGCCATCTTAAGAGCGCGTGGAATATCAGTGCTCGATTTGATAAAGTTTATTAGAGCCATTCTTTTAGAAAAGTTTAATTTTACTTGATTTACATCTAGCTTTGTTCCGAACTTATAGGCTATCCACCATGCAAAGAGAGGATCGGTTATTTGGTAAAATCTATTTTCTACCCTAATTAAGTCGGAGTTTTTAAGATGCTGCATATAGCCACTAATCTGCCCCGGATTTCTTTCTAATTTTTCAGCTATGTCTTTGGTTCTAAGGGGACCTGCAGATGCAAGAAGTCCTAGTATGGAACGCAAAGATAGATCTCCTCTACAACGTGAAAGTGACCAGTCAAACAGATACTCTAAAAATCCTGAAAGTTTGGATAAAATGACCCATTCGATTTCGTTTTGAGTCCAATCAAGTCTCCTTGAAGATCTCTTGAATTCGTCTATAAAAGCTATTGCATATATGTAGCGGTGGAAGGAAAGTTCGTATAGCTTTGCACTTTCAATTGGATGAAACTCAAGATTGTACTTTTTCAAAGCTGCAAGAAATGCTGCAGGAGGCATTTTGGAGTATTCGATCCACGAGATACCTCTTTCTTTTAGCCATTCTTTTGTTTGGTTAATTGTGGTAGATACGATGAAGCAATTTGATACTTTATCAATTGCATCTAGCAATTTTTCGGTGAAATTTTCAAAGTTGTTTAGCTGATCCAGTTTTACAAGCTCTTCAAAGCTTAGCATTAGAACGTTTTTTGAGTCTACAAAGCGAACAATTGCCTGTATTATGTCTTCTGGAGATGTTGAAGATGCTTTGAAGCGCTCGGCAAGTGTAAATGGCATACCACTTATGTATTTCCAGTCAAGGGTTATGTCCACTGGTTTATCGGCTACAAAGTACTCTCCTGCTCCCTTCGGAATTAAAATGAATTTTAACATCTGATCCCTCCTGTAATACATTGCAGGGTTTCCAATAGAATTTTACCATACGAAAAAGCTTAGAGACTACTTAGGGTTTCTAAAAAATTTCTCGAATACTTCGTCAACTTTTTTGATGAACACATCTTCTGGAAGAGGATAGACTAGAATCCAGCTGACACCGTTTTTGATTGCTGATACTACCTCTTCTTTTGAAATTTTGCCAGTGACTAAGAGAATAATGGGTCTATTTGGTGGAAAGGATTTGTGGACACGGAGCATCCTTGCTATTTCCAAAGAGGAATACGCTCCATACTTAGTATGTTCAATTATTATCATATTTGGATTGGTTTCTAAAAGTTGAGTCATCTGGTCAATGGTTTGCGTTTCCATTACATAATAACCTACACCACCCAGTATGTAGGAGATCTTTCTTCTTACGAAGTCATCTGTGACAAGCATCAATATGCTTGCAGAGGTACTTGCTTCTATTGAGGCTTTGTCAATAAGATTTAAATCATCCAAAGAATCTATTAAAGCGTCCACTGGTTTTGGATCAAATAACATATCCTTGTTTGAAATTAGATAAGATGCAACGCGTTCTAGAGGAAGTGGTTGACGCCAATTACGAGGGCTCGTTAGTGCTTCAAAGGTGTCAGCGACAGCCACAACCCTTGAATATTCCAGAGTTGAGAATATTCCCTCGCGTCCTTTAGGATATCCGGAGCCATCTAATCGTTCATGATGTTGATAAGCAACCCAACCAAAAATTTCATCAAGTCTTGCTTCTATTATTGCATCCATTCCATATATGGGATGTTTTCTAATAAGAAAAATATCTTTTTGTGAGAGATCACCGGGTTTATTCCAGATTTGATTTTCAACTTTAACCATGCCAACGTCGTGCAGAAGTGCTGCGATTCCTGCTTCTACAATTTTGTCTGCGTCCCATCCTAATTTAAAGCCAATCATAACGGTTAAAATGCAGACGTTTATGGAGTGGGAAAGCAGGTAGTTGTCGGGCGTGAACTCCTTAGTTTGAAGGGCAACCAGTGGATTTTCAAGAAACTCGTCAAACTTTTGGGATACCCAGCGTTGCAGAATTTCAACACTTGGGGATTCTCCGGCTCTCAGCTTTTGAAAGGAATTTTTGACCAGTTGAAGTCCCTGTCTATATGATTCTAAAAAGACTTGCTGGGCAGGCCCTGCAGGGCGCGGAACTTTAACGTATCCTATCTTTGGTTCGACAGGTTTTGAAAAGTCCGGTTCCGATATTGGAGGTTCCCAATTTTTAAGCTCTTCTTCATTGAGAATGACGGGCTTAGGGGCCTCTTCTCCTTCAAAAGGAAGTTCCCACGTTACATCCTCTTTTGGAGCTTCATCTGCTACTTTTAAAGGTTCATCAACAAGCACATACGGAATTTTCCATTTTTTTAACATATCTATGTGCTCAAGCTTTAGGACGGTGTTGCGCTCGAACAGGATTTTACCATCTTTAACAACCGGGCGCGCTAAGCGCACGCCCGGCTTCAACTGCTCTATTTTTGTGAGTTTCAATACCACATCAAACCCCTTCTTAAGCTGAATTTTTCTACCTAATATTATATTTCGACACTTTCGCCGGGTTGTAAAATTACAACTTCGCATTCTGCAAGTTTTGCAAACTCAGCAGGATCTCCCGGAAGAAGTGGAAATGTTCCCCAGTGCATAGGGATTACCTTTTTAGCTTTGAGCATTTTTGCAGCTTTAGCAGCAGATTTTGGCCCCATGGTAAATCTGTCTCCAATTGGCAAAAGTGCTACATCTATATTGAAAAATTCCCCATACAGTGCCATATCTGAAAACAATCCTGTATCACCAGCGTGATAGATTGTTTTACCATCCATTTCAATAATGAATCCAACAGGATCTCCTAATCCTTCTGAGGAGTGAGCAGCTGCTGTGAAGTGAATCTTTACTCCATCTATTTCAATGGTTCCACCGATATTTCCACCTTCAGTTTTCTCAACACCTTTACTTGCTGCATCTTGAGTAATTTCAAATATTGAAACAAGCACGGCGTTATTTTTCTTGGTTATATCGTATGCGTCTCCAAGATGATCGCCATGATCGTGTGTAACAAGAACAATATCTGCTTTAATATCCTCTGCTTTTACCGGAGCTTTTGGGTTGCCGGTTATGAATGGATCAATGATGATTTTTTTTGATCCCTCTATTAAAAAAGCTGAATGACCTAACCACTTTATTCTCATCTTTATCGCCCCCTTCGAAAAAATTTTATTGTATCAACAATTTATAGTCAATACTTTTCGGCAAAATCGAAAGTTATAGGGCTGTATTGATGGTAATTGATTCTGCCAATTAAGTTCCATGTTGCCAGCTTGAAAGGTACTCTATTTGTTTAGAAGTGAGTTTGTCTATCTTGATTCCCATGACTTCCAACTTCAATTTTGCTACTTCGACGTCTATCTCTTCTGGAACTTTGAATACACCTAGTTCAATATTACCTTTGTTTTTAACAAAATATTCTGCACTTAAAGCTTGATTTGCAAAGCTCATATCCATGACAACAGCGGGATGTCCTTCGGCAGCGGATAAGTTGACGAGACGACCTTCAGCAAGTAGATATATACGCCTTCCATCCGGCATTATGTATTCATCGACAAATGGTCTGACTTCTCTGTTAACTTCTTTAGCCATCTCTTCAAGGGCGGGAATATCGATTTCAACGTTAAAGTGACCTGAGTTGCAAACGATGGCTCCATCTTTCATAACTTCGAAATGCTCTGCTCTTATAACCTCCACATCCCCTGTGACTGTACAGAATAAATCTCCGATTTTTGCTGCTTCTTTCATAGGCATGACCATGAATCCATCTAAGTTGGCCTCGAGAGCTTTTATAGGATCGACTTCTGTTACGATAACGTGGGCTCCCATTCCGCGAGCACGTGATGCCACACCTTTTCCACACCAACCGTAACCTGCTACTACGAAGATTTTACCGGCAAGAAGAATATTTGTAGCTCTCAATATGCCATCGATTGTGCTTTGTCCAGTTCCATAGCGATTGTCAAACATATGCTTTGTTTTGGCATCATTAACTGCAATCACAGGGTATTTTAAAACTCCATCTTTGTGCATAGCGCGAAGTCTTATCACACCAGTTGTAGTTTCCTCCATTCCACCAATCACGTTTTCGATCTTTTCAGGGTACTTTTTGTGAAGTGTACTTATGAGATCTGCTCCATCGTCAATTGTTATGTCCGGGTTGAATTCTAAGACTGCATCTATGTGCTGATAATAAGTGTCATTGTCTTCTCCTTTTATTGCAAATACTGGTATATCAAAGTCAGCTACCAAGCTTGCTGCGACATCGTCTTGTGTACTTAAAGGGTTGGAGGCACACAATCTAATCTCTGCTCCCCCTGCTTTGAGTGTTCTCATAAGATTTGCAGTCTCAGTGGTGACGTGCAAACAGGCTGCTATCTTTACACCTTTAAGCGGTTTCTCTTTTTCAAAACGCTCTCTAATCTTTTTCAATACGGGCATCTGGTTATCTGCCCAGAGTATTCTTTTCTTACCAAGTTCAGCGAGAGATAAATCCTTTACATGGTACTCCATAGTTCATTCCTCCCTTTTTAAGTTGTGACTTTTGAATGCAGATAAGTGATGATTGATATAAACACAAAGTTTGCAGCCCAAGCTGCTAGAAGTGGTGGTATTACTCCCTCCTTTCCAAAAGTTTTAAATATTGAATTTGCAACATAATATGTAAACATGATAAATAGACACATTCCAAAACTAACTCCTGCTGAAGAGCGTTTATTTGTTATGCCAAGAGCAACCCCTAAAAGTGCAAATATGAGAGGAGAGGCTGCAAGAGCGAAACGTGAATAATACTCTGTTAATAGATCAAGAGCTAAGCCCAAGCCCCTCTCTCTTATAAGTTTAATTTTAGCTAAAATTTCAGAATTTGTGAGGTATCTTAGGCGTTTTTTGAGACTCTTGAACTCTTTAAGCTTTATTGAGAGATTAAGCTCCATTGTTGGCATAGTAAGAGTGCTGATCTCCCTCAGCTTTCCAGGGCGATACTTATATATGAACACCCTCTTCAGCTGCCATATACCACTTCCCACATAAGAAGCTTTTTTAGCACAAATCTTCGTCACAAGCATGTGATTTTTCAACTTAACGAGCATAAAGTCATCTCCATCATTTGTCCGCATAGAAAAACGCCTGATGTACACTATCTCGTTAGTTGAATTGCGAAGAAAAAGGTTGAAAACGTATTCATCGTACAGTATTCCTTTTATTTTTTTGTTTTCTATTTGCTTTGCTTTGTTAAGAGATGGTGGGACAACTTTTGCGATGAAATAACCTGCTATGAGAGAGATAAGAATGGAGAATATGACTACAGGAGCAGCAACTCTCTTGAATGGGACTCCGCTACTTACAATGGCTATATACTCGCCAGTTTGAGAAAGACGTGAGAATAGAAGAAGAGAGGCAAGGAGCATTGATAGAGGAAATGCATAAAACATTCCATCAGTTGTTTTAAACATGAAAAATTTTAAGGCTGTGTAAAGATCCACTTTTGACTTAAAAAAATAATAGAGGGCCTTCACCAATGGTTCCAGCCCTACAAGAATAGAAAATGATATAAAACCAACAATGAAATATGGAATCAGTAACTTAATAATGTATCTATCAATTATCTTCAATTTTTATCTCTTTCTCCACCTCTCAACTAATTTTTTCTCGCCTAATGTTTCAAATCTAACAATTATGGCACTGTGCCCACCGGCAGTTGTTGTTTTTCCAATGACTTCTCCCTTTTCTTGCCAGACGGGGTGATATATGATATTGCCTACTTCGTATGATAAGTTTGGTTTGTACTCAATGGACGTAGAAGGAGAAGAAGTTGTTGTTTCATCCACTTCTGCAGTTAAAGCTTCTGTACTCATTTTAACTTTTATGACTTCTGTTTGCTCGCTAGTTCTTTTTTTCGAACGCTTACTGAGTCCAAGACGGGCCAGCTTTTTCTTAACGGCAAGCGGAGTTACGTTGAATTTTTTAGCAAGCTCTTCTATGGACATACTCTCATAGTTTTCTTTTAAAAACTCTTCGTCTTCCTTAGTCCACTTTTTCTGCTGCTGACGAGTGAGCCCTAAACTTGCAAGCTTTTTTTGTATGGAAGTTTCAGATACTCCAAATTTTTCAGCTAATTCTTTATTGCTAAATTTCTGATAGTTTTCTTTGAGCCATTGCTCTTCCTCTTTTGTCCATCTCTTTCTCTTAGGCATAGTTCTGCCCCCCTTTGAAGTTTTAAGATTTGCGCTTATTCCTATTTTAACACGTTTATAACTCTTCTTCGACCTTTTCTGAGTAGCTTACCAATGCTAAAAAGGCGTTCTTTGCAAGGTCTTCATCGCTATTGTATAGATCATTTACCAGCTGCTCCAAGAATTCTCTTATTCCAATTTCCCCAAAAGCATAGAAAGCACTGGCTTTCATCCACTTGTTTTCATTACGAAGCATCTCTTCAAAAGCCTGCTTGACTTTTTCACGAATTTCAGGAAATTTCCATAGTGCAACAGCAGTGTTTGCTCTCACACGATTGTCTGGATCTTCTAAATATGGCATAAGCAAATCTTTGATTTTTCTGGAGTTCATTATTCCGAGTGCTTCTACTGCATTGGCACGAATTCTACGATCAGGATGCTTTAAAAATTCTGCCAGAATTTCAATTACGGCTTCATCTCCAACCTTGTAAAGAATCTTTACAAGAGATGCTTTAACCTTTAAGTCATCTTCAGCTTTCGCAATTTTAGCTGCGAGTATGGGAATGCTTTGAACTTTTTCCATCACTTTACAAAGTTTTAACTTTTCGTCTATGCTGAATTCACTCCATCTCTCAAATGTTTCTTCAATATTAGCTGAATTATTTAAAAGTTCGACCAACATTTCGATACTTTCTATGGAGTCTTTTTCAAGTAACGATTTTACTTCACTTATCGAATACACCTGTACCACCTTCCTTGATAATTTTGTGCTCTTTTTTCAAAGAAGCTATAAGAGTATTAACATCCTCAAGTTTCATAATATAATGAAGGTTCACGTATTTTGAGGGAACTAGAACTGAAGCTTCGTACGGCGGATTTTTGAATTTACAGTGCATAAATACCTTACCACCGTCAACTTTAAATACACAGTCTCTATTTATCCCATCAACAACTATTATAACCCCTTCCCTTGCTGGAATGATCACTTTGTTATCTGATACGAATCCTTTTTCTCTATTTGTAACACATCCTAGTAGTAGAAGTGGACCTGTGATAAGTAGCAGTGTGAAAATTATTAGCTTCATTAATATCACTCCTTGATTTGTGGAGATGAGTCTTTATTAGAAGGAACTATGAGGTTGGGAAACATTATTATAAGAGCAATGGTCACGAGAACAATGAGAGATACAGTATCCGGAAGTTTTTTGGCCACTTCAAGGGATATTCCAGAAATTGCAAGGACAGCTAAAATTATGCCAGTGAGTGCTTCACCTGCTATTAGTCCTGATGCTATTAAGGTTGAGTCTTCCAGATCTCCTTTAATGTAGTTGTCAAATATCCAACGTGCTAATCCACCTACCATGACGCTCATGGAAAGCTCAAGAGGAAGGTAAAGGCCAATTGCTATTGGAAGTGCAGACATTCCGAGGAGTTCAAACATCAATGCTACAAAGACTCCTATTATCAAAAGTTGATAAGGAGCGTTTCCTGTTACCAATCCTTCTACTAAAAGCTTCATTGTAACGGCCTGCGGAGCAGAGAGCTGCTTACTTCCAAAGCCGTATGCTTTGTAGAGCATGTAAAGAGAAAATCCTACAAACAAAGAAGAAGCCAATACTCCTATTAGCTCTCCTATCTGCTGCCTGAATGGAGTTGCTCCAACCAGATAACCTGTTTTTAAATCTTGGGAAGTGTCACCTGCTATTGCCATTGCAATGCATACAAAAGCTCCAATGAGCATGACGGTTACTGGTTCTTTTATACCAACTTTGACAAATACTAGGGAGGTGATAACAAGAGTTGCAATTGTCATACCAGATATTGGATTAGAAGATGAGCCGACAAGTCCTACAATTCGAGAAGATACAGCAACGAATAAAAATGACAGGATGACTACGAATGCAGCTATCAGAATGGATATCCACATTTGAACTTTTATGCCATAAAGTTCAGGAAATAGTGCGATTGAAAGAGCTATCAGAGAGGCTATTAGTCCAACTACTTTGAGTGATAAATCTCTCTTTGAGCCAGTAAAACCACCTGATATAGCTTTTCTAATTGAAGATATAATTGCAGGTAATGTTTTTATCACTCCTAGGATACCGCTTGCAGCGACTGCACCGGCTCCTATGTAGCGAAGAATATTTTTCTGAACGACGAATATGTCTTTGATCTCGCCAACAACTTTCACTCCGATCTTTGAGAATATTTCAGGAGCAGCTGCAAATAAAGGAATTATCACCCACCAGCCAAGGGCAGCTCCAGCCAACATCATGGCAGATATTCTAAAGCCTATGATAAAACCTACCGCAACCAAAGCTGGCAATACATCAAAAGAGACAACGAAACCCTTACCAAATGGCAGCTTCCACATTGGAAATTCGTTTATGAGTCCAAAACCACCGTCAACCAAGAGCTTTACCACAATTCCTATGATAATTCCTGCTAGAACTTTCCAAACAGCTCCCATACCTTTGCTTGGAGCTTGAAGAACAGATGCACAAGCTCTGCCCTCGGGATAAGGGAGATTTTTATCTTCGTCTTCAATCAAGAGCTTTCTTAGAGGAACCATGAACAAAACTCCTAAAAAACCTCCTGCTAAGGCAAGCATAAAAGTTGAAAACCAGTTGAACTCTCCCCCCATCAAAAGAAGAGCAGGAACCGTGAATGCAACTCCTGCTGCAAGACTTTCCCCTGCGGAGGCTACTGTTTGGACCATATTGTTTTCCAGAATAGAAGTTTTACTCATAACTGTGGCAAAAATAGCCATGGATATGCATGCTGCGGGGATTGAAGCGCTCACAGTCATTCCAACTTTTAAAGCAAGGTAGACGTTAGCAGCTCCGAATACTATTGCCATTACGATTGCTAAAAGCAGTGCTCTCCACGTTACCTCTTTGCCGTCTAAGAATTTCATAGATATCCCTCCTGTTTTTCCAAAATATTAAAAGAATGGAAAGCACAAGTTTTAAAACTCTGAATAAATTTGTTTTCACAGTAAGCTTTGCCTTCAAATCTGAGCGAGTTGTATGCAAAAGTGAGACGTTTGGAAGAGTTACTATCCAGAAGAGTTTATCTATATGAGGTGTTGCAAGTACAAGGTGAATATTGATACTTTGCCAAATTTTTTTTAAAGAAGATAGTATGATTGGTAATAAAATTTTAATGTTTTCGATAATGTTTGAAAGGCGAGCTACAATGCTTGATTTTTTATTGCCTGTATTTATGAATGATGGTTCTTTGCCTTTATTATGTGTTTCTAAAAACATTGATTTTTCCTCCTACTAAGTTTTTCCTACTCAGAGGTTTGGAAAGCAGAGGCTGCCTCCTGCTAAGAAGCTTTGGAATCCAAGAAATAATGGATATTTCTTGAAAAAGTGTTTAATTTTATTGTTAAGTTTAGAAATTTCAACTTCAACGTGGCTGAAATTTTGATGGGCTTTTTGTCTGGGCAGAGTAAGAGTGGTTTTGAAGGACTTAAGGAGCAACTTTGCTTCGGCTATTATTTCAAGTGCACGAGCTTCTTTTAGCTTAGAATTTTTCAAAAGTTTGAGAGCCAGTTCATAACTTCCATTTTTGATCATATATTCTGCTTTTATGGGTATATACGGGTCTTTTTTGGGGAGTTTTGGAAGAGGAGTGTTTGCGATAAGGGCGAGCTTCAAATTTTCAAATAGCTCCGGCTTTAATCCATAAGAAGAGGCAATCTCAGCATTCCAAAAACTTGAGAAGTTGTTTAAGGCTTTGTTTACGAGGTTCTTATCTCCGCCAGTGTCAATGTAAGCTTTGACTATGGATGAGATTGGTGTGGGATAGATTCCCTTCTTTAGAATTTTTTCGAGTTCAACTTCTGCCTCCTCAACTTTTCCAGCAAAGAAAAGCTTTTCTATTTGTTCGCAATTCTTTCTTAAACTAGTTGCTTTTTGAAGGGGTTTGGGAGTTTTCGAAGTTATTTTACAGGAAAGATCCTTATATACGTTTGCTTTAATTCGAATTATGGATGGTAAAAAAACGTGATTGAGGCCTTTGGTTATTAATTTGCAAAAAACTTGATTACTTACTATCTCTACGTTTTGCGAAAATTTTGGAAAGATTATTGAAAATGGGAGACGTTGATCGGAAAGTTGTGATATGGTGAGAATATTTAGGAATGGATGAGATTTGTTCAAAAATGTGTAGATGATTTTTAGTTTTTCTTTGTTGGAGAGAGTATTTTTTTTAAGTTTAGGTTGTGCTTTATAAGTAGTGGGCTTGAGTTTTGAAAAGGTAGTGGGAGGAGTTTGTTTTTTTTCTTTTGAAAGTTGTGCCAATTCTTCTGAGATGGATTTTAATTCATTTGATATTTTTTTTGATTTTGTCTTCATTTTTATTATTCCTATGGTTGCTATTATAAAGATGATTACAGATAAGGCTGCAAGAAGTTTTAATATAGTGTTTTTTTCATCAATTGGTTTAGTTGGTTCTAAATTGACATCTGCTACTTTATAAGTAACCCTTGTTATTACTCTTTCTTCTTCTTTTTTTATTTCATCAGGAGTTATTCCAAAGGAGAATAAAGCTTCATAAGCGTTGGAACGCACACGTTCATCAGGGCTTTTTAAAAATTCTTTTATTGTTGGGATAGCAGCTTTGTAATTGAGTTTAGCAAGAGAGGATATTAGCGTTGCTTGAACAAACGGGTTAAACTCTTTTTTGAGGCGATCCTCTATGGCCGATGCAAATTGAAACTTCTGAAACTTTGCGGCGAATAAAGATGAGTATAATCTAACAAAAAAGTTATGATTGTTTATGAGTTCAATAAAGTCCTCTATAGAAGCTTCTTTTACCTTCTTGGCTATTTTAAGTTTTTTCGGTTTTAACTTTTCATCGAGATTTTTGAGTAGCTCTTTCAAATTTTGAATAAACTCTTGATCTGTCTCTTCGTCATTTAAAGCTTTGTAAAGTGCTTTTCTGATTTCAAGCCAAGCTAACTCAGGAGATGAGTTTATGAGTTTTTCATACTTCTCAGTAGATTGTTGTTTTTTTACTATCATGTTACTACACTCTTCCCACGTAGAATGGGTAAGATCAGTCGCTCAAAAAATCGTCGAAACTTACATCCTCAAAATCGTTAAATGAATCTGTTTCAAAAGAGTCATTAAGAGGTTCCTCGCTAAACGTCTCTTCTACTCCAGCGTCAGAAAATTCGTCTCTTCCCGCAAATTGCTTCTTTGGAGATAGGATTAAAAGTTGCTTTGCGACTATCTCTGTTGTGAAACGTTTTTGGCCGTCGCTACCGACCCAACTGCGGGTTCTTATCCTGCCTTCTATGTAAACTCTCATTCCTTTTCTCAGTAGTTCGGAGTAAACAGATGCTAATCTTCCAAAAAGCACAATTCTGTGCCAATCGGTTACCTCTTTGACCTCGCCGTTTTGTCCCTTGTACTTTGATGTTGTGGCAAGGTTAAAAGTGACGACAGGATCTCCACTTGGCCTGTACCTTATCGTTGGATCTGCCCCTAAATTTCCTATAAGCATTACTTTATTTAGCATTTGATTTCACTCCTTTTGCGTAATACACTACTATTTTACAAAAATTTGAGATGCTGTGAGTATTTATTGCAGTCCAAGTGTTCTATTGTAAAACTCTTTAAAAAGTTGAGCGCCTACTTCCTGAACAAGTACTGGTCGAAAGAATAATCTGTCTTTTATGGATGCTACTAATTTCATGGCTGATAGTTGATCAAGATAATTAGTTAATTCAAATATCAAATAGGGCTCTACCTCTTCAAACTTTGCAAGTGATATAAATACTTCATAAATTGGGAAAAATTTTTGCTCTTCTGCTACTTTTATGAGGATGTCTCTTTCAAAGTCTGTCAATCCTGATATATCGCTTATAAAATTTATGACTTCTAAAGCTGAAAATGTATCTTTAGGTTGAGCGCTTCGGAAGTACATGATTAGTAATACAAGGTTTATCAGTATGACTATTCCCATTATCAGATAGTGTATCCAACTTGAACCAAATGTTAATGTGAACAGTTTTATCTGTTCAAATAGATATGTAAAGAGGCTCATTTCTTCTTCACCTCTAGGCGTACTAGATCGCTTGAATCGGAAGCAAGTTTCTCCAGTATTGGTTTACCTTTATCGCCAAAAATTTTAGCAGTTTTAGCAACTTCTAGACGAACCTCTTCTTTTGGATGATTCGCAAGTTCTTCAAGCTTACTTAAAAATTCTGGATGTGGATACAAACGTAGAACTTCTAGTGCCCATATAATATCATTCTCGAATTGTGAAGACAACTTTGCTTTTATTACTTGAGAAGCCATACTATCTTGAAAATCAAGCAGTAAAGCTATGAAATCTTCCATAATATGCGGATTGGTTATACCGGGAACGAGAGAGTATATGAAGTGTTTTTTGTTTGAAAAGTATGATAAATACTTATCTCTATAATTTTTTACACTCAAAAGGAGCTTTATAGTATTTTCTCTAACTACGGGTGGGGACCAGTAAAATATAGTTTGGATGCATTGAACAGCTGTTTCTTGAGATGAGGAGAAGACTTGAGAAAATAGATGTTGCAGATTTTCCTTACCAGTAGTAATGAGGTTAAATATTTGACGATTGAATGGTTTTGGAAGTGATTGAAGAATTGATAAGTACTTTGGAATGTCTTCTTCGTTGTATATCTCCATAACTTTGTTGAGAACTTCATTTTTTACCTCGAAAGGAAACCAATTGCTTGCGAGCTTTGCTGCTTTGATGATTATTTTAACGAGACTTTTTGCTGCTTCCATACTCAGATTACTATCGGTTGAAGTGAGAAATTTTGAAAGAGAAGTGAAGACGTTTGGATTTGGAAAGTTAGCGAGTGCTCTTATTGAAGCTAAGACAACTTCTCTGTTGGCATCATTCAAACTTTGAAGTATAAGACTTGCTGCTTCTTGACGTTGCACAGTACCTAGAAGCTCTATGACGCGTTTTCTAACAGCCGGTTCTGGATCCTTGATGAGTTTTGAAAACAGGGATAGGACATCTTCGTCGTTTATAAATACTGATAACACCTCTGCTGCTTTGATTCTTGCATCAGGATTGGGGCTTCTCGCTTCCTGCCAGTAGGTTGTTTTGATATTTTCTTTATCTGCTTCAGTTTGAGTGAGGAGGTGTGTGAGTTTTTTGGCAACCTCACCTTTTACTTGTGGTAATATGTTAACAAGAATTTCTGAAACATAAGTGGAGGTTTTGACAAGGTCCTCGGAAGCTTCTAAAAAGAAGGATATAAAATCTTCGCTCGGCTGACTTAATACTCTATTAATAAGTTGTTTGTACTCCGTTTGGGTGACTGAGAATAAGACAGATTTGGCAATCTCAAGTTTTGTTTCGTAAGAGTACTCTTTGTGTTTATAAACAGTTTCAAGTATCTTAAATATTCCCTCTGCTTCCCATAACTTTAGTATAGCAAAGGCAATTGTCTGTACTTCTTTGTTCGGGTGAATTATGAGAGGTTCAAATAGAGCTACTACTTCTTTCATCTCTTCAAGTTCGTATTTTTCTATTGCAAGTAATGTGTTTTTGATAGTGTTTAATATCTTTATGAGATGCTCTATTTCCAATTTGGAGTTGACAACTCGTTTGATAAACTCCTTGAAAATAATAGGAGATGAGGTGACTTTTATTATTGGAATTAACGTTTCAAGATTTTGATCGGTCGAAGATTCTATGAGTTTTTTGATTTCCTCTTCAATCTGAGGGTTGGGCATATTCTCTTCTATAAACTCAAGTACAACCTGTTGAATCTCTTTATTGGAGAACACAGCCAGTTTTATTATCAGAGGTGCTGTCAACTTTGGAGGATAAGAACGCAATGTTTTTAAGGCTTCAACGGCTATCGTAATGTTTGAGTGAGTTAAAAGAGCGGCCACTTCGTCTTTTAATTCGATGAATGGAAAAGTTCTTAAGAAGCGGAGAGAAAAAATTTTTAGGATAGGATCCTCTTGATGGATGAAGGTTTTTATCTTCTCGATCAGTGATGCATTGCTTAACAGAGTGACTGCTTCTTGGATTTGTGTAGCTGATGGAGTTCTTGAGATGAAAAAGTTCAAGATTGAATACAGAACGAGGGTTATGTTCTCCTCGAACACAGCAGAGAGTATATTTTTTAAGGTGATATCCCTTGATAAGAAAAGAGATTCAACCATGGAATTGCTTAAGCGTTCATTTTTGGCTCTGAGAAATATTTCAGCAACTCGCCTTAAAGTTTTTATGTCATTACTATACATTGATATGGCTTCGTTGAAAAGGCGGATTGCAAGCGAGGGTTGTAAGAAGTGTATCACTCTGGTGAAAGAGTCTTCTAGGATTTGATTGGGAGTTTGCACTATGTATGCAAGAATGGCTCTCAGGTCGGAAATATGTGCCTGTTTTGCAACAGTGTATATTGCTTCTTGGCGAGTTTTGGTGTCTGGGTCCATCAAAAGTGGAATAAACCTTTCTATCTCCATATTTGAACTGGCAATCCTCCTTCTAGTTGTTCGGTTGAGAATAGAGTTGGGCCAGCTCCAGATAGATGTAAGTTTTGTGTGTTTAGAAAAGTTTTGTAGGGAAATACTGCTTCAAATGTGTTAAAGGGCTGTAAATTTGTGAGCAGTTCTTCAAATTTATCCGAGAATATTTCTGGAGTAAGCTTTGAATACATATTTTTAGTTTTATTTTTAAAAGAAGGCAGAAAAAATAAAAACAATTGCTGTGGAAGTTTCTTGATAAGAGAGATCTCTAAAGAGTTTATTTCAAACTTGAACTTTGAAAACTGCTTTACAATTACGGCAGTTGAATCAAGGTAAAATATTGCAGCATCAGAACCTGCTGTTTCGACAAGTTCCTCGAGTTTTGGTGTATGAGATGCAAAGTGTTTGCAGAGAGCCTTGGCTACCTCAACAGCTGTAGAAGAAGCAGATCCTAGACCGGATGCAAGAGGGATTCTCTTTTGTAGATGAATCTTGAAGTTTGAGTGTGGAATGTATCCTTTTTCGACCAGCATATATACGGTTTTGACAATTGAGTTGTTGACAGGAAGTGATACATTGGATGAAAATTCCAAACCAAATTTGGCTTCTTCAATATAAACTGTATCTACTAGATCTACTTTAATGGCAAGGGTTTTGATAATATGAAAATCGTCTGATGATTTACCTGAAATTTCTAATATATAATTTATCTTTGCAGGACATTTTATCTCTAGCATAATGTCACCTCATTCGCGGGCAAAAATTAGAGCCAAGTTTACAACTTCTGGGAGCTTCTCATTTATCTGTATGTGATTTATGCCTAAGTTTTCGAATAGTTTTGGATTTTGTGGATACGCAAATGATAGTATTAGAGTTTCAATGTGTTCTGGTAGCTTTGGTATTTCTCCAGTAGTTCCTTCTAAGACAAGCCCTATACAATTTTCTTTGTTGATATTCAGGAATGAAAAAATGTCTTCAATTTCTGGTAAAACTGCGATTTTTAGTTGGGGACCGAATTCTTTGTATGCTAGGGCTAATCCATACTGTGCAACAGTTCCAGCTGGCTTTATTAGAATTACATTCTCAATACCAAAAAATTTTGCAACTTGCAGTGCTTCTAAAAGCTTTGTTTGATTAGAAAGATTTGCGAGTACCAGTGTCTTTATCAACTCACTCACTCCTTTATCCGTTATTTTGAGCCTTGCATTTTATCATAATGTTTTAAAATTTGCTTGGCTATATCATATGCTACCAATGGAGGAACTGCCTCTCCTATCATATTGTATTGTTCAGTTACGGAGCCTGTAAATTCATATGAAACTGGCCAGCTATTTAGAGTAGCTTGCTCACGTGGGGATAGCAGGCGATCACGTAGTGGATGTATAAAGCGAGCACTTCCTCTTACAGTGGGTGCAGGCCGTCTAGGATCAAGGCGAATTAGATCTTTGAAGACTTTACCGCTACCTTTGAAAAAGGTGGATGCTTTGCCCCATGATCGATTTAGTTTTGCTTTGCGAGGAGGTGGAATAAACAGATGATTTTTTATAGTGTGAGTAAGATCTGGTTCTGGAAAGTTCAAAACTTCGCCTACAGATATCAGTTTGAATCGTTGGGGGGCAAATAGCATTATGTTGGATATAAAAAGCCTTTTGCGGTATGAAGGAACTTTAAAGCGCTGAGCATCCAGAATATTAAAGTAGATTTCTCCGTATTTTTCTGATAGTACAGATCGTATAAAATGTTTAGCTTTTCCTTGAGCCATATCGGGTACGTTTTCTATAACAAAATACTTGGGTTCTAAAATTTTTATTATCTCAAAGGTTTTAAGAGATAGATTTGCTAAAGGATCATCGAAAAAACGCTGTACTGGATCTTTTACTCGCTTTGGATTTAGCGGTGTAAATCCTTCACAGGGAGGGGAGGCAATGACAACATCAATTTTTCCCTTTAGACGTGTTAAGAGGGAGCTGGATATGGAAGCAACATCCATGCAAACTACATGATTTCCGATATTTTTCGAGTATGTGCGACAAACGTTAAAGTTTATCTCAAATGAGATCACAGGTTCGAAACCTGCCATTATAAATCCCAAAGAGAAGCCACCGGCACCGCAGAAAAAGTCAACAAATTTCATTGCTCTTACTTGCTACCTTCACTTTCGGATCCTGCGATTATTTGTCTTAGGGAACCATGTCCCTTGCCGTGGAGATGAATACATATAACGTCTAAGGGCCTATTAGGTTCATCAACTATTTCATAATATCCGCCCTTTGGTGATTTTAGTGAGGGGCATACTGGAACTTGCGGAAGAAGACCAGCTTTTACAAGCTTATCCACAGTTACGTGCTCTTCTTCGGGGTTTTCAAGTATGTAAAGTTGAGCGGCTCCTAAAATCATACGCATATTTGTGACACATGCCTTGAGCTCAACTCTTTGTCTTATGCGACCGTAACTTGGAACAATTATGAGAAGAAGAATTCCAAGTAATGAGATAGCAAATATTATCTCTGTAAGGGTTAAGCCCCTTTTTTTCATCACGTTATCCTCCCTGATAGTTTGAAATTAATTAAGGGCAGGGAATAACTAACTACCCCTGCCCTCATATTATACACGACAGTTACATTCTCGCGAAACTAAGTTGAGTTTGGTTTACTTGTCTTCTTTCTGAGGTGCGTGTGAGCGCTTTGTGGATACAAATGCCAGAAGAATCAATATTGCCACAAATGGAATTAGTTCTTTGGCTGGAATATTAGCCATAGACTTATAGATCTTTGGTATGATTGGTGCAAATACGAGGGAAACAATGGACATGAGCTTTATGAGGATATTCATGGATGGCCCTGATGTGTCTTTGAATGGGTCTCCAACAGTATCTCCAACAACTGCTGCCTTGTGAGTATCACTGCCCTTACCTCCAAAGTTTCCGGCCTCTATGAACTTCTTAGCATTATCCCAAGCCCCGCCAGCATTCGCCATCATGATGGCCAGAAGAACTCCTGCTATAAGAGCGCCTGCAAGTAGCCCAGCTACTGCTTTTGGCCCGAGAGTGAATCCAACAAGTGGTGGAGTTATAACTGCTATCAGGCCAGGAATAATCATTTCTTTTAGAGCTGCCTTTGTGCTTATATCAACGCACTTCTCAGGTTCAGGTTTTGCTGTCCCCTCTTTCAAGCCGGGAATTTCTCTCCACTGCCTTCTCACTTCTTCAATTATCTTCTCTGCTGCTTTGCCAACGGCATCCATGGTGAGAGCTGCAAACAGGAATGGCAATGTTCCTCCAAGGAATAAACCGATGACTGTTGTAGGATCGGTTAATATGACGGTGAAATCTCCCCCAATAACTTTTTTGAAGATGGGGGTAATTTTTTCAGAGTATGCACTAAATAGGGCTAGAGCTGTCATAGCTGCAGAACCAATAGCAAAGCCTTTACCAATTGCAGCAGTAGTGTTTCCAAGAGCGTCAAGTTTGTCAGTAATCTTTCTGATATTTTCTCCAAGTTCGGACATTTCAGCGATACCGCCGGCGTTATCTGCAATTGGGCCATATGCATCTACTGACATAGTTATTCCAATTGTTCCAAGCATTCCAACTGCAGTCAAGGCAACTCCGTAAAGTCCTGCAAGTTTGTGAGCTAATAGCATTGCAACGGCTATTACAAATATTGGCAAAAATGTGCTTCTCATACCCACAGATAATCCAGCAATTAGATTAGTGGCAGCTCCAGTTTGTGCAGCTTCTGCTATTTCAACTATTGGTTTACCTGATGTGTAGTATTCCGTGATCCATCCGATTAAAAGTCCTGCCAATATACCGGAGAGCACTGTCCAGAATATTGCCATTGGAAGCTTTAAAAATTTAACTGCAAAGAATGAAAGAACGATAAACAGAAATCCTGTAACGCCGGTTGTGATGCGCAAAGCAAGTTGTGGCTCTTTATTTTTGAAAATTAACATCAAGAAAGCTCCAATAAGTGAGCTGAAGGTTCCAATGCCTGCTAAAAATATTGGAAGGTATAAGTAAGAGTGAAATAGTCCCTTATCTGCTCCAAGTTTTCCCACGGCAGCAATTGCCATGGTTGCAACAATTGAACTTACAAACGACTCAAACAAGTCGGCTCCCATTCCTGCTACGTCTCCAACATTGTCACCGACGTTGTCTGCGATGACAGCTGGATTTCTTGGATCATCTTCTGGAATTCCAGCTTCTACCTTACCAACAAGATCTGCTCCAACGTCAGCAGCTTTAGTGTAAATTCCACCACCGACACGAGCAAAAAGAGCGATAGAGGAAGCTCCCATTGCAAATCCAGATAGAATCTCAGTCATAACGCTTGCTGCGTGGGATTTAAGCAACAATATACCTATGCTTAATCCAACGATACCAAGGGATGCAACAGCAAATCCCATTATACTGCCTCCAAAGAAAGCAGTTTGGAGAGCAGCAGGCTCCCCTTCTTGAGCTTTGTGAGCGGTTCTGACGTTTGAAAGAGTTGCACCAAGCATTCCGATAAATCCTGCAAGCATTGAAGAAGCAGCACCACAGATAAAAGCGACTGCTGTTTTCCAGCTCAGAGCGAATCCTAGAATTAAGAATACGATTACTATGAACCAGACAAGCGTCAAATACTCGCGGCGCAAAAAGGACATAGCCCCACGCCTTATCATCTGGGCGATTTCTTTCATTCTGTCATTTCCTTCGGGAATTGATTTAACCCACTTAGTCACAAAAATTACGTAAATAATGCTGATCAACCCCACAGCTAACACGGACCAGACTAACTGCATAACCTGCACCTCCTTAAATAAGTTTTACTCCACACTTCAATAGTTTACACGAAAAAGTTTTGGATTATGAAGTTCTTTTAAGTTAAAATTAAAAAAAGTGGGAATTTTAAGGGGGCTTTTTCGTGCGCTTTAGAAATCTTAAAAGAGTGCTTGAGAAGGGAAGATACGTCGTTTTCATAGCGTGCTTTACCCTGTTTATAGGCTTCTTAGCCTTGGTTTTGATAGGAACGTGCCGGCTGTTTCAAGTGGTTTACAGCATTGGCAAAATGACATTTTCGGGTAGTCAGCCGGTTTCTGTATCAATAATATCGGCAAGTTTCCTTTCGGTTTTGGATATAATTCTTCAAGCCGTTGTGTTTTATCTGTTTTCAATTACACTTTACGAATTGTTTATTGGTAAGATGAGTGTTCCAGAGTGGTTGCAAATCAAGTCCATAGATGATTTGAAGGCAAATCTTACTAGTTTGGTAATATTGATGCTTGCAATAACGTTTACAGAGCACTTGGTAACATGGAGTGATGGTAAGTCAATAATGTTTTATGGAATATCAACAGCGATGGTTGTTGGTGTGTTGGTTTACTATTATCAAGTTAAGAAGGGTGGAAAGGTAGATCAGGAAAAGTAGTTAGTCGTTCAATTTTTTCACCCACTTCATAGAGTCTATTCTTATTCTGAATATCATGTATGCAGCTGTCATGGCTATAAATAGGGCTAACCAGCACCCTGCAAAGCTTTTATGAAGAGCTGAAAAGTAGGCAAGAGGTAGCCAGACACCGTAATTCAGCGACATTGTGACCAGCATTGAAAATAGAGTGTCTCCTCCGGCTTGTATTATGCTCGATAGAAGATAAGAGGAAATATCAATTGCGAAAATTATTCCAAACATTTTTAAAACAGGCACGGCTAGTCTCACAACTTCCATATCTTTACTAAAAAGAGTGGCTATCTTTTGTGGAAACAGCATGAAAGGCAATCCCAGAATTATTCCAAAAGCGATTGATGAAGCAACGGCTAGATTAGCAAAAATTCTACCGCGAACTGCATTTCCAGAGCCTATAGTCTTCCCCGTTGCAGCTATTGCACCGAGGCATATTCCTCCTCCTAAACTGTAAGCAAATCCCGTTATTTGTGAGGCGATGGCATTTGCGGCAAGTGCTTTTTCTGAAATTGAACCTATGAACTTTGAAAATATCATGAAGGCAATTAAACCCGCTGTAGCTTCAAGAGCGTGTGGAGTTCCAAGCTTGAGAAAGGTTTTTAGATGGGATAAGCTTAAGCGAAACTTCTTGAATAAATTGTATTTCAAGGCCCACGTAAAGTAAACTGGACCGTGCACCACTAAAAATGTGGTGATAATAGAGTATGCAGAAGGAACTATTCCCTCAAATTTTTTGAGAAGGAGCCAGGTTACTACTAGGTCAACTACATTGTCAGCAAGTGATGTAAACATGGGAATGTATGCTCTGTTGTCATTTCTTAAAATCATGGCAACAGGGTATGCAAAAAATGGGATAAAAAAGAACCAGCTTGTGAGCTTCATATATTCTGCAACTCTGATTGCCACGTCCTCATGATAGGCGGTGAAAAACATAGCGATGGGCATGGCAAACTTTTGGTAGATGATCAGTGTGATAACATAAAAAAATGCAAAAAAAACCCAGCTTGCGTGAGTGAATAGTCTCCTCTCCTCTTCATTTTTACTGCGAGCAATTAGTGAAAGATATATCCACGAATAGCCTCCTACTACTGTCCAGGGTAAATCAAGCAGCATAAGTGCAATTCCAAAAGCAGCCATGTCGGTTGTACTTTTTGTGCCATAAAGAGCGGTTTGAAATGTGCGCGCGATTGAGAAACCAACGTATGTTATACTCGTTTGGATTCCAACTGTCCACATCAACTTAAGGTTTTCGAAAAAGTTCGAACGCAAAAAAGTTTTTATCCTCAAGTTTAAACCTCCTTTCGAATGTGCAACGTGACTGCTGCTTTTATGTAAATTCACGGGTAACTTTACTTAAGTATTCTATCATCCTATTATACTCTTCTTGTCCGTAATTAGTTTTTACAAAGGAAAAGATTAATTCGATGAGATAGGAAATTTTAGACCAATCAAGCTTTGCAAGTTCCCTTCTAAATCCCTTAACTCCGCGTGCTCCTTTGAAGGCGCTCCACACAAAACGTTTGAAGAATGAAAGTGCTCGCTGTGTGTTAGTGACTTTCTCATTGCGACTACTTTCGGTGCGTACAAAATAGTTTACCGTGAGTATTAAAAATAGCACCAAAGACGCAGCTTCAAACCATATTGGTAGCTTATTTGGAAGGCGCCCTGAAATTTGGGCAATGGCAGCAGGTGTTGAAATTTGAGCTCGTCCTACAGCAGCTAAGTCTGATCCAGCTTCGGCAAGAGCCCTTAGGAAAGTTGCAGTATCGGTTATATCGCCATTAATGCAGGTAACAATCCCCTCTTTTTTCATTGCTTTGAAGTATGTCTTTACAAGGTGCCACCTTCTTGATGCACTGCCCGAGTACTTTTCGACTGCAAGACGTGTATGTACACATACCATTGCGGGTCTTGTTTTGATTAAAATTTCAGCGATTTTATCAAACTGCCAATTTTCAAATCCTATGCGACACTTTACAGTAACGGGAAGCGAGGTGTTGTCCATGACTATTTTGACGACCTCTTCAAGCTCATTAAGATTCCTTAATAGACCAGCCCCTGATCCTTTACCAGCAATCTTTGGCATGGGACATCCAGCGTTTATATCTAGAGCAATTACAGTATTTGGGAAACTTTTAACAAGATCTTCAATGTATGATAAGTGCTTATGGAATTCCCTGAAATCCTCAGCACGACCGTGAATTTGAAGAATACAATTTTTCTCTGGATAAATTCTTAACAGGTTCTGCCAATCTTTTATCCAATAGGGAAGACTTCGAATATGTACAAGTGGAATCCATGTGACAACTGAACCAAATAAACGCAGTGCCTCTCTTAATGGAAAAGATGAGTACTCAGCAAGTGGAGCAGGAAGGAGCCTTTCTACTGTCAAAAGTTTTTGTAAATGATGACATTGCTGATGTAGCCTGAACTTTGTGCTCAAATCTCCTACTAGCACTTCCTGTTTTTTCTGCTCTGATTGTATTGTATCTCTGCTCTTATTATAGTTACTTTTATTATGATTACTAGCCTTTTGATTTAAGTTTTTCACAGTTTCATTTACTTTCCGCTCACTTGATCCACTCATCGGAGAGAATCATCGTTACTATTTCATCTACAGTTTTGTGGTTTGCTTTAATGAATTCTTCAACCTCTATCATATTCTCTCTCTTGCCGTCATGCCAGCGGATAGATATCTTGCCAGCTTCTCGTTCTTTGGCTCCTATTATTATTGACACGGGAATCTTGGCTTTTGTTGCAGCTTTAATTTTGTAATTCATCGTGTTTTCTGAGTCATCTACAAACACACGCATATCGTGTGAAAGAAGTTCCGACTCAATTTTTTGAGCATATTCCACTTCGTTTTCAGTGATAGGTATGATTACTGCTTGAATAGGAGCAAGCCATACGGGAAACCAGCCAGCCCAGTGCTCCGTCAGAACACCTATGAAGCGCTCCATACTTCCCAAAACGGTTCTGTGTACCATGACAGGACGCTTCTTTGATCCATCAGGAGCTATGTATGTGAGGTCAAAGCGCTCTGCTAGGTTGAAGTCAACCTGAATGGTTGGGCCTTGCCATTTTCTTCCAAGAGCATCGTGCAGGTGGAAGTCGATTTTTGGACCGTAAAAAGCACCCTCCCCCTCTGCAACTTCATATTCTAATCCAGCTTCCTCCAATGCTTCTTTTAAAATAGATTCGGCTCTGTCCCATACTTCTTTTGTTCCGATGTACTTTTCTGGACGAGTGCTCAATTCAACAGAGTAATCAAATTCAAACAGTTTTAAAAAGCGCTTTATTAGATCAAATACACCTATTATTTCATCTTTTAACTGTTCTTCGGTGCAAAATATGTGTGCGTCATCTTGAGTAAAGCCTCTTACACGCGTTAAGCCGTGAATTGTACCACTCCTTTCATATCTGTAAACTGTTCCGTGCTCAAAGTAGCGGATTGGAAGATTTCTGTAGGAGCGTATGTGAGATTTATAGACAAGTATGTGTGCCGGGCAGTTCATCGGCTTAACTGCGTACTTTGCACCTTCAATTTCAGTGAAATACATGTTTTCACGGTAGTATTCGATGTGTCCTGAGGTATGCCAAAGAGTCTCCTTCATAAGATGTGGAGATATTATGGGTTTGTAACCACGTTTTAGATGTGCTTTTCTCTCTATCTCCTCTATTAGGAGGCGGACAGTTGCACCATTTGGTTTCCAAATTATTAAACCAGCTCCGACTTCTGGAGAAGTTAAATAGAGGTCCAGAGCTCGATTTAAGTTTCTATGATCGCGCTTTTTGGCTTCTTCCAGCATCTTCAAGTACTTTTTGAGTTGCTTTTTGTCGTAGAATGCAACTCCATAAATTCTTGTGAGCATTGGGTTTGTTTCGACTCCGCGCCAGTAAGCTCCAGCTATGCTCGTAAGCTTGAAAGCTTTGATCCATCCAGTTGAGGGAAGATGGGGACCACGACACAGATCTGTGAATTCCGCCTGTGTGTAAATGGTTACTATTGGCTCTTCAATTTCTTTTATAAGCTCTATTTTGTAAGTTTCTCCAAGAGAAGCAAACAACTCTATTGCTTCATCGCGAGAAAGCCACTTTTTTTCTATTGGTATGTTTTCCTCAATTATCCTGTTCATCTCGGCTTCAACTTTGTCAAGTTCTTCTTCGGACAACGTGCAGTCTATATCGTAGTAAAAACCGTTTTCGATAACAGGACCTATTCCCAATTTTGTGTCATTTCCTAGTAATCTCTTGACAGCTTGAGCAAGGATATGAGCAGTTGTGTGTCTCATTATCTCTATTCCTTCAGGAGAAGAAAGTTTTACAGGAATAAGTTTCAAGTCCTCTTCAACTGTATCACGAATATCAAACAATTTACCGTCTTCTGTTTTAAAGGCAACGATCTCCTTATCTTTGAAGTTTTCTTCCCAAAGCTTAAAAAGGTGAGTGCCCTTTTTTACTTCTAGTAATTCGGGCATTTTGAAAACCTCCTTTTACTTTTAGTGTCATTGTATATGTTTAGGGAGACAAAAATACTACTCTGTTATTCCCCTTATTCTCTTTATCAAAGAGGCCCAACCCGGCATGACATCTTCAAAATATGTGCACCATGTTGTTACTTCATCTGTTGCAGGAACGGTTATTCCAACTCCGCACCAGTTATGAGTATCGGATGTCCACCTGTAAGGAACGGCATTAGTGATGTCGGGGGAAGTTGCCCCTGCTGTATTTGTGGCGTCAACCCATATGCGAGCCAGTCCCTCAAGATCAAAGTAGTAAAGCGATGGAGAGCTAACACTAACGTTGTAGGTTGGAGAATCTTCTGAGAAGGGATTCATTACACGATTGTCAAAATCATCAGAATAAAGCTGAGCTAACTTTGAAGCCCAATTTGAAACTTGGTGTTCCAAATTAGCCCAGTAAGACATATCATAGACTGCTAAGGAACAGTCCATAAGAGTGTATGTAGAGTAAGTTTCTTTGTAAGCATCAACTGCTGCTTTTGCTACCTGATAAGCACTCTTTTCAAGGTTGGCGATCTTTTCTAAGAACAGTTCATAATTCCATCCGGTAAGGGGCTCTTCAAGCTCACTTGCTACTACATATGAGGCGACACTTTTAAAGACACTGCCTGTTTCTATCAAGCCCATTAGACATGCGTCAAATCCAAGGACATCAACTTTAGTGAATACATCTGAAATTGCTTCTGCAACTTCAGATAACTCGAGTGCACTGTGAGAATAGTCGTCAAATACAATTGCTCTTGTGAATGGAGAGGAACGTGTGTAGGGATACCAACCGGTTCCATGATCCCATAAAACGATCATGACACGTTCAAACGAAAAATTCTGCTTTGCCCACTCGAGAAAGTTTTTGAAAGTTAATATGGATCCGCTGTTTTGCTCAGGCAAAGTCTGCAGAGTCTTTAAGTATTTTGGAAGAACTTGATAGTATCGCACTCCGTCTGTTTGAATTGTGTCCACAAAGCAAACTACAGCCACATCTTTTGGAAAAGGATCTGCGTTTTCCATCTCAGCTAAGTCTTTTGGAACTTGTGGAGTCATATTTGATGTGTCTGCTCCCATATAAACTAGTAGGAGAAGCTTTGCTGGAACTTTCACACTCTTCGCGTTGGCAAAGTAAACACGCCCATCTTCGTCGTAAACGAATACTTTTGGAAAAAAAGTTCCTGCACAGAAGGTATGTGAGACAGTCGTTCCTTCTGCTGTTGCTCCATCATCAAAATCCCATACTACTTTAGCAACTTTGGTATTTATCTCTGTGAAATCAACGGTAAATGTTACTTCAAGTCCAACCTCTTGGGAAGTTTCAGCAGCAGAAACTCCGTTTATTATTACGCCAGTATTTTCGTCCCCTCCAGCACATGCTGATAAAAATAGTGCAGCTGCCACTGTGATAAAAAGAAGTAAAACTTTTGATATTTTCATACCTAACCCCTCACACTAAACGTGTAAAAGAAGGTCACCCCTCCTTGAATTTAACAAATTACCTACCTTATTATACCAATAATTTAATCGGCTATTTTAGTTACTTTTGCTTCTCCCTTACCTTCCTTCACAGTTTCCACAAATGCTTTACAGCCTGAAAGAGCTTCCTGATAGCAATTAGCAAATTTTTTTACGAAAGGTGGTGCATCAGGATTTAAACCCACTAAGTCTGCAAAGACCAACACCTGTCCTGTGGTATTTGAGCCACTGCCTATGCCTATTGTTGGAATAGAAAGGGATTCAGTGATTTCGCCGGCAACTTCTGGCTTGACCATTTCCAATACAAGGCAGCTTGCCCCGGCATTTTCACAAAGCTTTGCAAGTTTAATTAGATACTGTGCATCGCTTTTTTCTTTGCCACGCTTCTTATAGCCTCCGATTTTCATAAAGGTTTGGGGAGTAAGTCCAATGTGAGCTACGACTTCGATGCCAAGTTCTGCCACGGACATTATCCAATCGACAGCTTCTTTTGATGGAATTTCAAGTTTTACAGCGCTAGCTCCCTCTTTAATGAGTCCCACTGCTGCGCGTTTTATTGAATCGAGAGAGTGTGTGCTCTCAAACGGAATGTCTGCCACCACAGGAATGGATACAGAACGAGATACAGCTCCTGTAAATATCTTCATTGCCTCGAGTGAAATCTGAACGGTAGAGCTAAAGCCAAGATATACATTTGCTACTGAATCTCCAACTAGAATTACGTCAACTCCTGCCTCTTCGCAAATTCTAGCAGTTAATGCATCGTAAGTTGATACCCATACCTGCGAGACTTTAGTTAGCGATTTTGCAAGGGGAGTAAACATGATTTTTCCCCCTTTCTTTGAATTGATGTTAACCGGTTTTGTGCGAGTGTGACTACTCAACTGTAATTTTTACGGTAGCAAGAAGAGAGTCTTTGCCGCGGGTTTCAAAGAACGGGTTTGCCACTTTTGCCCATATTTGCACGGTATAGGTGCCTCTTTTTTGGGGAATCAACACGTGGCAATAAGTGTAGTCTAAAGGTAGATATTCAAATACTGCGAAGTTTGCGCGTGCTTCCTCCTCTTTAAATCTTATAAAGCCTGGGAACATGCTGCGCGATGTAAAAGTAGGAAGTACTATTATCTCTCCCACCCTAGCTTTTATGAGGTTTTCAACAGCACCGCGTTTTATATTGCCTGCTTTCTTAATCATTTCAGGAGTGAGACGCACTATTGTGAAAAGCGTCGTTTTGACTTTTCCGTTTTTACCAAATGCTACTACGCTAACTCTGTTTACACCGATTTTGAGAGGTAGGGAAATTTTATCTTTAAAAGAGGTAACCTGATTTTCTGTGATTAGATACGCTTTTTTTGTGTTGATAACAGCTATATTCAATGCTTCTTTGGTAGTTGCACATCTTTCTTTTAAGTCTGCGTTTATTACGGCATCCGGATGAAAGTAGAAAGGAATTTTAGTGGATTTTCCGTTCCTATTTGTGATGTGAAGAATTAATTTGTCTTTGTGGTAGGAAAGGTTGCCTATTGGCATCTCGACAAAAGAGAAGGTTTCTGTTTCTGAGAATAAAATTTTTCCTTTGCTATCGTAGATCTTCACGGTGAGTGGCACATCATTATCATTCATCTTGATTTTGAACTTGAATGGATAGTCTGTGATTACAATGTTAGGTTGAGGAAACTCTACTTCGAAAGCCAAAGAAGATGATGATAAAAGTAAAACAGCGACAAGGCCAACTGTGAGTTCCCGTAAAAATTTAGCAACTTTACCTTTCATAGTAATCACCTCAACAAAAAAAAGGGACACCTTTGAAGTGCCCCTCTGATTAAAAAACAAAGAACAAATAAAAAAATTTGTGAACCCCTACGTGCATTTTAGACTGCCCTTTTTACCTTTCCGGCTTTTAAACATTTGGTGCAGACACGGATTCTCTTCACTTTGCCATCCACAATAGCTTTGACACGCTGTAAATTTGGGATCCAACGTCTTTTAGAGTGCTTGTTGGAGTGAGAAACTTTGTAACCGTAGCCCGGCTTCTTACCACAGATTTCGCATACACGTGCCATCTCTATCACTCCTTTGATTATTGTTTAATGCCGCAATCTGTGTTATCTATTTTACAATACTTGGCGATTTATTACAACGTTTGGGGTGCTGCATCTAAGGAGTGCTGAATTAAAATGTTTTGGAAGGTGGCAGGTTTTTATTGTGTTATAATAAAAAATAAGGTAGGTAAGCTAATTAAATAATTGATTTGAAGAATTAATGGGAGGAAAATAAATTAAAATCCAGAATGGAGGTGTGTTGTATGAGGAGGAGAGGTTTTACACTTCTTGAATTGTTGCTTGTTATCGCTATTTTGGTGGTGTTGGTAGCAGTTGTTGCTCCAAACATTTTCAGTAAAGGGCAGAGTGCAATTGAGGATGCAAGATTTTCTACATTTGCTTCAAACTACGGTATGATTATGACAGCAGTAAGATTGGTTGAGTGGAAGTATCCTTGTGAGACAAATGGAACAACTGATTGGAAAGTGGATTGGAATAGTGATGGAGATTACAGTGGTTCTTCTGAAGAGGTTAAACCTGGTGCTTGGAATTCTTCGGATACTGCTTTCTTGAAGGTTCTTGTCAGGAAGGGATACCTTACTCCGGAGGCTGTCAAGTTTCCAACAAAGAGTGGAGCAACTAAATACTTTGTCATGTTAGTTGCAAAAGCAAGCTGGAGTGAAGATGATAAGATAAAATTCGATTTGGGTTGGAATACTAATAATTATGCTACTGATACCGAAGGAAGAGATGGTGGAATAAGAGCACAATTGGTTGGCGGAGCTACTCTTAGAAGTATATGGGACACTATACAGTAATCTTTAAAGCTTAAATGTGAATTGTAGCTTACTACTTTATCCAGCCTGCTGTGGGGGCAAGAAAGCTTCTGCAGCAGGCTTTTTGTTTGTGTTGAATTTTTCAGCTAGTTATAACTTTGTTATTAAACCAGCATTGAAATTATGAGTGTAAGGATTCTTATAACTATTCCAAGTAAGCCAATGGAGATTTCGAGCAACTCAACAATAATGGCTGTGATGAAGCTCATAATAATCACCCCCCCCGGTTTGAGTTTGCACAGGCTTTATGTTGCCTCATTGTCTATAGAGGGGGTGATTGTATGAAATGTGACGCTACTTATGCCTACTGTGGAAACATCTTTTTCATCTTATTGTAAACAGCGATGCTATCTTCTGGCAGCAGTTCAGGTGTAATCTGGTAGAAATACTGAGCAGCTTTTGCATCATCCCCTAATTTGTGATAAAGAATTGCAAGGTTTAAAAGGCTCTTTTGAAGAATAGGTGTGTAGGAAGTTTTAAGAGATGCATTCAAGAGTTCGATGAGATTATCTAGATCTCCTTTGCTGAACAATAGCTTAATTACATAGTTGGTAAGCCACCTCACAGGCATCGACCACTCGAGCTTCTCAGCGAGTTCAAAGAATTTTTTAGGTTGAAATTTACTATGCCCATCGTATAGCTCTTGTACCATATCTAGCATCTTCAAGAAATTTTCGTCTCTTACGTTTTCCTTTTCATTTAAAACGTTATCCCAGAAGTTCAGAAGCACGAAGTTAACCACTAGAGCTTCGTGCAGAATCTCAGAGTTATTTTCAAACTTTGCGTTTTTTGCTTCTTTAGTTAGAATTGCAATTGTGTCGAGAAAGTTGCGTTTTCGCCAAAGTTTCTCAACACCCTTTAAATTTTTTATCACTTCCCTGTGCTCTTCCTCAATTTCAAGCTGCTTAAGAGCTTGACGACCAGCTTCTGATAAACCAATCGTGTTATCAAGCTTCTTTAGGAAGGTAAGATTATTTTCAGCAATAGCTGTCTCTTCAAGAGTGTCGCGGGCAGTGGAAAACTTCCTTGCTAGAGCTATTGCCTCGTTATCACGCCCAAATTTGTGAAGCAAAACAGCAGCTCTTTTTGCAGCCTCCAAATTTCTAGTTGCATCTGCATCCATCAAGTAGTACTTGAGCGCTTGCTGTAAATTACCGGCTTCTTCAAATTTTTGAGCTTTATCAAATAGAGTTGAAGCGTGCACTGGAATTTCCAGAAAAATAAATGTGAAAGCGATGATGAAAATGAAGAAAATGGGGGGAAGGCACACCCTTCTTACAAAATTTTTAAATACAACTTTCATAAGCCTCCCCCCTTTTTATTTTTATTAATTGCAGATAGTTAGCTATCTTATAAGCATTGCCATTATTGCTTTTTGAACGTGTAATCTATTCTCTGCTTCATCAAATACCACAGAATGTGGACCATCCATGACTTCATCGGTTATCTCTTCTCCGCGATGTGCAGGAAGACAATGAAGAACAATTACATCCTCTTTTGCTTCGGAAAGCAGCTTTGTGTTCACTTGGTAGTTTGCGAAGTCTCTCTTTCTCTTTTCTGCTTCTGCTTCATCTCCCATGCTTACCCATACATCAGTATAAATAACGTCTGCATCTTTCACTGCTTCATAAGGATCGCGTGCAATTTTTACTTCACAGTGCATACGAGCAGCTTGTCCTTTAGCATACTCAACTATTTTTGCATCGGGGTCATAGCCTTCAGGAGTTGCAATTGTTATATTCATTCCAACCTTTGTGCATCCAACAAGCAGAGAGTGCGCTATATTGTTTGCACCGTCTCCAACAAATACCATATTAAGGCCTGTAAGACGTCCTTTCTTCTCCAAGACTGTGTAAAGATCCGCCATTATTTGGCATGGATGGAAAGTGTCAGAAAGCCCATTTATGACTGGAATTTCTGCGTTGTTTGCTAGTTCTACAAGCTTCTCATGTTCGAAAACACGGGCCATTATTCCGTCAACGTATCTTTCAAGAACACGAGCGGTGTCTCCAATTGTTTCACCCCTTCCAAGTTGCAAGTCGCGTGCAGAAAGGTATAACGGATACATCCCCAGCTCATATGCTCCAACTTCAAACGATACGCGCGTTCTGGTAGATGGCTTCTCAAAAATCATCGCCAACTTTCTACCTGCTAAAATGTGATCGTGCCTTATTCCTGCAAGACGCTCCTGTTTCAGACGCCTTGTCAAGTCAAATATTGCCTCCATCTCCTCAAGAGTTATGTCCATGATGCTTAAGAAATCTCTTCCTTTCATGTTTACAGCCATAAATATCCCTCCTTTAACAGTGTAATTTTATAACTAGGGGACAATTACTGTGCCAATCTCTGGATTTCCCACAGCTCCTGCAAGCTTATTGAGGTGGGTGATGACTGCTATATTACCCGTTGCTTCAACAAACTCTATACAAGCCTGAACTTTGGGAAGCATACTACCTGGTTTAAAATGTCCTTCTTCAGCATACTTTTTTAACTCCTTTACACTTACTCGATCTAGCTTTTTCTCATTGGGTTTTCCAAAGTTGAGGCACACTTTCTCAACAGCCGTTGCAATTATGAGCATGTCTGCACCAATATTTCTAGCCAGCAAACTTGATGCCAAATCTTTATCAATTACAGCTTCAAGTCCTGATAGATCACTTTCTCTGACGGGGATTCCACCGCCACCTGCTGCTATAACTACTGTTTTCTCTTCAAGCAACTTCTTTATAACGGGAAGCTCGACCACTTTAAGTGGCTTAGGGGACGGAACCACTCGCCTCCAGCCGCGCCCTGCGTCTTCAACTACCGACCAACCTTCCTCTGCTGCTTTTTTCTCTGCCTCTTCTTTTGTCATGAAAGGACCTATTGGTTTGCTTGGATTGGAAAACGCTGGGTCGTTTTCATCGACGATAACCTGAGTGATGACACATGCAACTTCCTTTTCAATGCCCTCTTTTTTAAGAGCAAGTCTAATTCCCCGCTCAAGTGAGAAACCAATTCGTGCCTGAGTGTTGGCAACACATGCATGAAGTGGAATTGGATCTATTCCATCCTTTTCAGCTGCTGCAACACGCAACAACGCTTCACCAACTTGAGGTCCGTTTCCATGTGTTACGATGACATCTGCTTCTTTAGAAAGCTGAGCAATGATTTTTCCTGTCTCTTCTGCTTTTCTAAGTTGCACAAAGTAATTATCTTCCTTTGAATTTTGAAAAGCGTTACCTCCGAGAGCTACTACGACCTTTTTGCTGTTGGTTCCAGACACATGTATCCCTCCTTACCTGCTTAAAACTTGCCACCACTCATAGTATAAAAAAGGCGGCACCTAATCAAGGCACCGCCTCCTTAACAATTTTACTTTAAACAGCTTGTGCTGGATATGTAAATGAGCCTCAACAATTTGAGTATGTTGAGCTAGTATTGTGTTGTTTATTATTTTGTTAATTACTTTCTAATCTTTTCTTTTATAAACTCTTCAATTACTCCTTCAAGATTCGGAGTGCCGATCTCCTGAAGTTCGTATCTTACGCGAACAACCGGTTTATTCAAGTTTTTTGCAACGCGCCTTATATCAATTGGTGTTGCACTGACTATTACATCTGCATCGACGGCATTAAGAGTTGCCTCAAGGTCTGCAACTTGCTTTGGAGAGTAGCCCATTGCTGGGATAATATTTGAAAGATGGGGATATTTCTCAAAAGTTTCAGCTATCGTGTCAACAAGATGAGAAGTTGGATCAACAATTTCTGCTGCTCCGTATTTGAGTGCTGCAACATATCCTGCCCCATAAGGCATCTCTCCATGAGTTACCGTTGGACCGTCTTCAACCACTACGACACGCTTGCCCTTGATCTTTTCCGGCTCATCTACAAATAGAGGACTTGCTGCTTCTACGACTACAGCCTGAGGATTAACCGCGTAAATGTTTTCGCGCACCTCTTCAATTCCTTCTGGATATGCAGAGTCGATCTTGTTTATCACGATAACATCTGCTCTTCTAAAGTTCACCTCGCCGGGGAAGTAGGCAAGCTCGTGGCCTGGCCTATGTGGATCTACTACGACAATTTCAAGATCCGACTTGAAGAATGGGAAGTCATTGTTTCCTCCATCCCATATTACTACATCTGCTTCCTTTTCAACTTCACGCAATATTGCTTCGTAGTCAACACCTGCGTACACAACATTACCACGATCAATGTGCGGTTCGTATTCCTCTCTCTCCTCAATTGTGCAGTTGTGTTTATCAAGATCCTCATAACTTGCGAACCTCTGAACACGCTGAGCTACCAAATCTCCATAAGGCATTGGGTGCCTTACAATTCCAACCTTTAAGCCGGCTTTAGTCAAAAGCTCTGCTACACGCCTTGTAGTTTGACTCTTACCGCAACCGGTTCTGACTGCACAGATTGATATGACCGGCTTTGAGGATTTGAGCATGGTGTGCTCTGGACCCAGGAGCATGAAGGATGCGCCAGCCTTCATTGCACGGCTTGCAAGGTGCATCACATGTTCGTGTGCTACGTCGCTGTAAGCGAATACTGCAAAATCAACGCTCTTTTCCTTGATTATTTTTTCAAGCTCATCCTCGGAAATGATAGGAATGCCCTCTGGATAAAGCTTGCCAGCAAGCTCAGCAGGATATTTTCTTCCATCAATGTCAGGAATTTGAGTAGCTGTGAAAGCTACCACTTCCCACTCTTCATTATCTCTGAAAAATACGTTGAAATTGTGAAAATCACGTCCTGCTGCGCCCAAAATCACCACCTTTTTGCGATTCATCTCTATCCCTCCTTTGCCAAAATATGAGGTTATTTTCAAATCCCCTACACCAACTGTGTCTTCCAAATAGTAATATAGCAAATTAACCGATAATTAACCATCTTCGCAAACTACTCCATTTCAGCCTTAACTTTCCCCATTTTTAATCTCAGCTCTCCTCACAAAAGCTTGTAAACTTTCAAGGGCATTGTATAAGTCCAACAAGTCCTCCTTTTCAATTGCGTGGTATTCATGAGCGATAAGATTTCTCAAGTAAATTGCTCGCTTTGCTGCTTCTAACTCTTCCTTCTCGATTAGGCCGTGTTTCATGAGAAGTTCAAAGGCGTTTACAGCGTTTTGCGGAAAGCCCAGGGAATTTTCGGATACGAGTTTTGTAGCAATATCGATGAGAGAATTTGCAGCTTGAAAACACTCCATCGCTAAAGCTGTTGCAACGTAGTAGTCATCAAGATTGCCATTGAGCAATTTTTTTATTTGATTAAAGTGCGTCCAAAATCTTATCGCTTGTGAGTATAGTCTCATATCTCCAATTACCTCCTTTTAACCTTTCATCTTCTCCATTTCTTATCTTCTCCCACTCTCCCTTCTGCCATCAGTTTTTTTCTCAAACTACGCGCCACCATTTTATACATTCTCTCATTTTCAATATAGCCTTTTATTGCGTGAAAAAGGGCATTTTTGAGAATTTTATCTGCTCTTTCATCTCTTAAAAATACGACTATCCCTTCTTCGAAGACACTTCTTTGAATGTAATAAGGGAGTTTGTGAAGCAAAGCCAGATCTATGTCATTGTCAGCAAGACTTCCTACTTCTACTTCAAGTTTTTTAAGTTCTCCAAATTCCACATCTTCACTTAAGAGAACAGCTAAATCGATGTCTGAGGTAGGAATAGCTTTACCTCTTGCAACTGAGCCGAACAGGATTATTGCGGCCACTTGAGGAATTGAAACGAGCTTTTTTAGCACGTATTCAAGCTTTTTGTCGAGATTCTTTTCCTGCCACATTAGAGCAACTTCAGAGTGAAGTTTTGAAAATAACCTTTCGACCATCTCTTCAGGATGCGCTGCAGTTTCTCTTCTCATGTGATTCACCTACCATCTTTTCATTTCAATGATAGCATTCAAAAATTTTCTCTTACAGCCGATTGATAGCTATGAGGGGGGATAACACATGCTCGGAGTATCTCGTGGTATGTCTTCAATGTTTGCTAATCAAGCACTCTTAGAGCGTGCAATGGACTGGGCTGAAAGGCGTCTATCTGCAATCTCTGACAACATAGCTAACATCTCTACTCCAAACTACAAGAGAAAAGACGTTGCTTGGGTGGATGAGCTTGCCAAAAACGATCAGCGCAAATTCGTGGGACGCCGCACGGATCCGCGCCACTTCTTCATAGGCCGCCGTCCGGATTGGGCAATTAAACCGCGTCCCTTCGTAGAGGCAACGACTACTTCACGCAATGATGGGAACAACGTGGACCTTGATACTGAGCTTGCCAATCTTCAAAAAACAGCTCTTTACTACCAGGCAATAACTCAGATGTATTCGGATCATATCTCTCGCATACGCACAGTTCTAAGAGGTGCGAGGTGATCACCATGCCGGGAATGTCATTTTGGGGTACGTTTGATACAGTAGCAAGCGGACTGACTGCTCAGCGATTCAGAATTGATGTTATAGCTGATAACATTGCGAATGCAAATACGACACGCGGTCCAGATGGTAAACCCTACCGACGCAAAATTCCCGTATTTGCTGCGCGGGATATGGATTCAATGGGACCATTTGGACGCGGCTTTGGGCGCAATCGCATCATGGGAGAAGATGCAGCTGGAGTGCGCGTTGTAGGAGTTGCAGAGGATTCGTCACCGGGGCGCCTTGTTTATGATCCATCGCATCCGGATGCTGATGAAAATGGCTATGTGCATTATCCAAATGTAAACGTGTTGCGTGAAATGGTTGACATGATAGATGCATCGCGGGCGTTTGAGGCTGGCATCACGGTTATGAACACCATAAAATCCATGTATCAGCAGGCACTTCGCATTGGAAGGTGATTATTGATGTTAGGATTGATGTTCGGATCGATGTTCGGCTCTAAAATTCAAGCGCACCGCGCGTTTTTCTGGATTGGAATAATTTTGAGTGTCATATCCCTTTTACAGGGATTCAAAGCCACTCCAAAGACGTACATAAAGCTTGCTATTGGGAAAAATATAGGTTCCATAACCCCCATAATAGATATCTACTACAAGAAAAAGCAGGTGGCTCATCTTTCTCCTTCACTTAATCCACCTTATGAGCTGCCATTTGATGAAAAGTTTACACGGGTAGTTGTGCGCCTTCCATCACATCATCTCTATGGAGAGCTTAACTCCTCAATTGCGCCCACTTATCAAAAGGATAAGGTGATTTACACAGTGAATCTCACATCACCTCCTGCAAGTTTAGAGCTTTCTTTAGAACGATGTAATTCATTTCAAGTTAAGGTAAAATCAACGGTTCCTCTTCATATGCTGACAGCTTATCTAGTTGATAGAGAAACTGTTAAGAAAAGTGCCTGCATTGCAAAATCGCTGGATAGCCACACATGGGAAGTTTACCCATCAGTAATAGAGAAGAAAGCTTACACTCTTCATGTTTTGGCAGAGGATTTATGGGGAAGAAAAGCAGAAAAAACGCTGGATTTGGATTTTAAGCTGCACCGTGCCAAATTTCTCTCTTATTCTGTGCGTAGCTTGAAAAGATGGGAAGAGCCTGAAGGAGAGAGAGAGGTGGCATATCTGACACTTGTCAAACTTTCAAGTGGTGAACAGCTGCTTGTGACGGCAAGTCCTATTAAAGAAGTATATGAATTTGCAGGAAATGTGAAGTTTACTACGAAAAAACTTTCAGATTCTGCTTCCAATTCTGACTATTTCTTGGAGCTTTTAAAATTTAATAAGGATGTTGTCGAGAACTTTTTAAACCATCTTCCTAAGACCACTATTCTGGGAAAAAAATGGATGGCTTCTCTTTCAGGAAGCATAGTGCCTGCTTCTTTGAAGTATGAAGATAAGAAGATCAAGGCGACTCTTTATTTTTCTGATGAGTGGATAGTGACTGTAGCTGCGTCCAATTTGTCTAGCTTGAAGAAGAAGCTGCGCGACAGCTGGGGAGTTGATGCGTTGTATCCGGAAGATGCATCAGTTGGTGTTTTGTCATGCTTTTATCTTGATGGTGATGAATTGTATGCAGATTATTGTACTCGTGAGTTTTGTGCGTCTGATTTGGCGTTTGGACGTGGTATAATGCCGCATGTAAAGCTGAAGGTACCGGTGGCGTTGACACGTGCCAATGTCTCATCTATAATACACAATGAGTAAGGGCGACAGGGTAACGAGGCAACCTGTTGCCCTCCAAAACATTGTAAAAGGAGGTGCAGCGGGCTTATGAAGAAGTTGTTGAGCTTGCTGTTGATGCTTGGTGTTGTTGTAATGGTGCCGATGTTTTTGACAGGTTGCGGTGACGACGATGATGATGTCGCAGGAACTTACTATGTTGGTGCGGTTGATGATGTGTGGACGAACTATAAAGTAGAGGTTTACAAGTGGGATAGCACGGATGCCAGATGGAAAAAGATTGGAGAGAAAACCTTTAATAACGTAACAAGTGTTGAGAATGCACCTGTTTCTGTAAGGGAGTCAATAGCAGATGATGACTTTGTGAAGTTTGTCGTTTATGAGTTGGATAAGGGAGTACCTCAGGCAGATTATGCGTTGAGGGCAATTCTTAAGGGTTCTGAAATTGAGAACAACACTGTTGTAACGAACCTCTTCACCGAAATGGTTGTGGCATACATGGATGGAAATACTCCAACTGATAGCCTCTATGCAAATGCTAAGGATTTCGTAAAGAAGGTATATCAGGTGGCAATGAATAATGCGACTTTGGGCGACGATGTTTTGAAAGGAAAGATTGTCAGCACCACCGACTTCATGGCAGACGCCCACCAGTTTGTGGGGAAAATTAAACCTAATGTAAATGTAGATGAAGATAGAGTCCTTCTCTTAAGAGAATTGGTTTACAAAGCTCAAGGAAAAGAAAATGCTGATGTGTGGAGTGGTGGTAATCCGGATGGTGATATCCTTGCAGTTATGAAGAACTACTACAACATCCAGTCCGGCGGAGAAAACGCAGTCCCAGTAATTGCGTTGAGGAATAACGGAAATACAAACATGCCAGTAGTAGCTTATTTGAGTGATGGTACAGGTGCAGGTACTCATACTGCAGGCTATGATACTAAGTATGATAACGATGATGCTGCAAAAGATGATAGTATACTTGACTTGAGTTACGATGCAAGTAACAGGATTCTAAAGAATGCAGATGTTGATAAGATAGGAGTAGCAGGTGGAGATGTGGATTCTTTAACTCAAGCTGTATTTGGAAATGGCAAGATGAAAATCGCCTACACATTCAAAAACATTGAAAACTTCAGTAAAGGTTATCTCTACTTCAAACTGTTGTTGAAGCAGGATATATATCTTAACGGAGCAACTAGCGCAGATGCATCCTACAAAGTGTATGCAGAGATAAAGGTTCCAGCAGAGGTTAAAGATGGAGATAAAATTGAAGCAGATTTGACAAATGCAACAGTCACTTTGAAGGTTCTTAAAGGAAATGATACGACCGCCACGGAAGAAACTGCCACTGGCATTAATTTGAGTAGTGCGTTTGGGGTAAATGATAATGATAATAATGGTCTTTATATAAACGCCACTAATATCCTCTCCATAGAGTTGAACGAAGATAACCTGAAAAGTGAAAGACTTGAGCTTGATCTTTATGAGCTGTTTACTGACTTGAAGGTTCATCAGTTCACCGACAAGAAGCTCTACCTCTTCTACGGTGCAGATAAGTTTGTAGCGTTGAAGAATGCTGCCGATGCTAATGCTATTGATAATGATGACACCGCTGCTGGTGGTAGCAACGACACAATGAAACTCTATGTTGGTGCAACGATGAGCTGGTATGATGAGCTTGCAGGAAAGACTGCCGATCTTAAGATGTATCCTGATGGGGTAAGTGCCAAGGACTTGATTGATGACACAACTGGAGATGACATCTGGGATACTAAAAACTATCAACTTAAGTTTGAGGCAAAGATTACTGATAATGACTAATCCTTCTGAGCGCGCTATCGCGGCAACAAAGGGGGCAGGGGAACCTGCCCCTTTTTTTATGTTCACATTACAGCGTTTGCTCAAAACTCACTTCAGCGCAAGCGCGGTCAACTCCCCCACTTTAATCCTTTTCAACAGCCCCCAAAAGTTTAACAGGACACCAAAAGTTTAACAGGACACCAAAAGTTTAACAGGATACCAAAAGCGATTGTTAGTTATCATAATTATCTTATTTTATAATTCCCCTCTAGTTACACACTCAATTCCAACCACTAACTCGCCTCCCACCAGCTTTCCCTTGACAATTTACCCGACTAACTAACAAGGATTGTTAGTTATCATAACCACAGTTTTACCTCCCTAAATTTGCTACAATTAAAATGAGGTGGTTTTAATGGTGTCTATCGGCCACCCCCTTCATCACTCCTGCTGTTTGTGAGGTGAAAATTAATGGTATTTATAGGGCGTGAACGCGAGATAGGTTGGATGAGGCTGTATTTGGAGCATGAGGCGAATAAGATCCTAGCAGTGACGGGCAAGGCGAACTGTGGCAAGACTGCACTTATGCAAGAAGTGATGAAGCGCCTAGCTAAGACGCAGACGTTTTTTTACCTTGATTTGCGGAAACTACACGTTGCAAGTGTTCGCGACTTTTTGGAGGTCGTAGTTGAGCTTTTGACGGAAGCGGACGTTCATTTAACAGAGAGTAAGTTCAAAGTTTTTCTT
>Ga0256838_1000136_pt1 | contig 52654 bp, 43 predicted proteins | sample 4571419metaG_FD_185978 | JGI IMG/M metagenome (GOLD analysis project Ga0256838, IMG submission 185978) | Hydrothermal vent microbial communities from Guaymas Basin, Mexico - 4571-419 | ecosystem: Environmental > Aquatic > Marine > Hydrothermal vents | place: Mexico: Guaymas Basin | collected... | reverse complement strand
CAAGACTGGTCTCAACAACATATAACGGTCAAACGTATTATGGTGTATACTTTGATCCAACATCAACTAAAAGAATAATAATTGATGGAACTTTATTTTCAGCGCCGATTTTTATTGCCGATGCTTCTTCTTATACAGTTACAAATGTTAACTCTGACAATTTGTACATCAATGGAAGTCCTGTTGCTCAAGCTTCCGATTCATTCAAGGTAAAAGCAACATCTTCAGATAGTTCACCTGGATACTTGTCGGATAAGGTTGATAATAGCACTATTGAAGTATACTCGAACAAACTCAGAGTGAAACCAGGATTGTATGCACCATTGCATCACACTCACAATTTAACTACTGACATTAATATTGATGGTGACAAATCCTGGGGAAATCATCAAATTACCAATCTCGGCGCTTTTTGTGTAAATTGTTCTAATCCATACAACAACGGTCTCATTACATATAACAGTTCATCATTCACAGTATCCCAGCTTGGAAATGACAGTAAAAACATTAGATTCATCTTGCGAGGAAAAGAACCGGCTATAGATTTTATCGAAAGAACTGCCAGCTCTAATGCTCAATGGATACAATTAGTAAAACATCATTCGAATAATGTACTAAGTCTTCGCGCTATAAATTCATCTGGAAATACAATATTTGAAGGAATATCATTCAATCCGAAGACTGGTTGGATTGGACTAGGCATTGATCAACCAAGTGCTCCAATAGATTTATACACTCGACAACCAGATACAAATCTATTTCCAGCAATTAAAATTAACTGGGGTTCATCCAATACACCTGTTAACTTGATTGGGTTAACAAAGAAAAGTCAGTTATATTTAAGCGCTGATGAGAAAAATAAAGATGACGGTAGTTTAATTGGTTTCAGGGTTGATCAAAAAACGGTTATGCAATTTACAAGTGGACGAAATACATCTTATGTTGATTTTAAGCGCCCTCGTTCATATGTTGAAAGAGTAACATTTAGTCTTGGAGCAGGTGCTACTGGAACTTTCAGAGTAGCTAAATCTGGTTCATCAGCTGGTTCGAATAGCGGAATATTCTTGCTTACCTGGAAAGCTAGTGGTTATCATGGTCACATTTATTTCATCATATCACACTCATTCAATAAGAAGTCGAATACAAGTCATAAAACCCCGCGCTTAACAATTCTAAGTAGCGAATGTTACAACTCAAAGATACCGATTGATTTCGTAAGCATTTACTACAAATCATCTGATACATACGCAACAATGTACTTAGATATAAAAGCGCATAATTACAATACATCCAATTCAATTGTGTATGACCTTCAACAATTGTTTACAGGTAGAGATGGTTGGAACATGTATTCATCCCCAATACCTGCAACTAGTGAACAAGGTTATGAATACATAGATTTCCCAGTACCTGCATACAGTTTTGGATACATCGGCGCTAATCTACAAGGATTTAAAATAATCAATGACATGACTATTGAAATGACAGTCTCAGAACACGCCTGTGTTTGTAAAGATTATGGTTGGCCAACTAGTCTCAATTCGCAATTCAATTCATCATTCAAAGTTGATAGAGGCGCTACTATTTTTACAAACAATGACAGGTCATCTCAATACGATTATCTACTAACATTCGGCAATTCTCATTTTTCAGGTACAGACGCTATAGAAGGTGCTGTAGGTGTTGAGAATTACATAGGACATGCTGGCATAGAGACTTATATGTTTGGTCGAGATGCTGTTGTTTTGGGAGCAGGCGGCTCATTAAACAATCCTAACAAACTTGCAATTCTATTTAAGTCAGGCCAATTTAGAGCGGATAAGTTCCGTCCATACTCCAATTATCTATCAGTCGATGGTACATCAGGAACAACAAACAGTATCGTCCTATACGATGTGAACTTCACGAAATATACTCTTGTTGTTAAAAACGGAATAGTCGTATCACTTTCATCTTCAACATCATAAACAGGCCCAATCCTTCGGGCCTGTTTTTCACAGGAGGACAAATGTTGCGAGATAAGCCATTTGTTGAATGGTCATACGAGACACGAAAACAATTATATGATCAAATTGTTCAAAAGATTACAGAAGTATATCCAATTGTTAAACCAACCGATGTAAATCAAATTATCATTGTTGGTTCACGCGCTTTTCAATTAAAAAATAGCAATAAACTTTTGTTCAATCCTTACTCCAGCGATTTAGACACCTTAGCTGTCATAACAACCGAAAAATTTATTGAAATTTGTCAACAACGCCCAGATTGTAAATATCCACTGTCACCACGTAGTAATATCGGCGCACCAAAAGTTCGTCTCCGTTTTCGTAAAATATTCGTCCCTGTTTTTCTAATCCCTGATGATACTGATCCTGTTTATTATCTCAATTGGCAACTATATGGTTACGATTTATTGACATTGAAAATGTTTGGCAAATATGATATTGACTTTCTAGACTATTTGCTACATGCGAAACAACGGTTAAATCCGTATGAATATTGTTTCATTTGCGAAACAGAAATAAAATCACCAGATGATGCCTATTATGTCACTTACAATATCACCAATAAGCACACTGATATTCATGCAGGATTCACTATTTGCAAGGGTTGCTATAATAAATTGGTTAACGGTGACAGGTTTTCGTTTGTTAGGATTCTTCGCAAACAGGTACAGGAGGAACAATGATGAAGAAGATATTCGTATTAATCACATTCATACTTTTACTCACCCACCAAGCAGTTGGTGCAAAATACGACGTATTCGTTAACCGAGTTATCGATGGTGATACATTCGATGCTGTCATCATCAATTTAGGATTTCCAGTTCGCATTCGATTAGCTGATATTGACGCGTTTGAATTGCGAAGAGACAAACATTCACTTCGGCAACAGAAGGAAACACACAAATCAGCAAAAGAAGCAATTGCTCTCGCGAAGGATGCAAAACAATTTCTCGAGCAACAAATCGGTCAAAAGGTCATCTGTGTTGAAATTAACACCAGTAAACCGACTGGCGTTTACGGTAGATACATCGCTACCGTTTGGCCAGTCATATGTGAGCGTTTGGATAGTGATACGATTTCGATAAATCGCGCGCTTCTCAAAAATAAATTAGCAATACCATACCAGAGGTGAAATTATGTATGCAATTGTTGATAGTAACAGCGATTTAATCATGGTTAAAACTAACCAATATGATTCATCATATATTCCTATACCAGCAGAATATACAGATACTCCAGTTGAACAGTTACGCTACGATCCAGATACTAACGAAATAATTAAACTTCCTGACGAACCTCAGGATTATTATGTCGATAGACATTTCATATTACACATAAAGCAATTTGACCCATCTTGGCCAATTGTAAATTGTCGATGGTTTGATGTCGTGTCAAATACATCAGAAGGGTTGAAGGTGATTTCAACAATATTTAAAGAACGTGTTGTTCAACAAGTAAAAGAATTTAGGAAAGCGCTGGAAGAGTCAGGTATATTAGTAAATGGTCATCCACAACCTTTGTCTTCTGATGATGTTTCAAAAATAATTGGAACAACGGTATCTCTTCAATTGTATGGAACTAGTACTACAAAAATAAACTGGCGCTTTCAAGATGGTTATTTTGCATCAATGACACAAGATGCTTTCTCGACAATGGGTAAATTTGCATTCCAGTACATTGAAGAATTATTTGCTGTTGAGAAGCAACATGTTTTAAATATTAGGAAATTAGACGACTCAGTTGATCCAACAACTTACGACTATACAGTCGATTGGCCTGACAACACAATCACAATTGATGGGGTGTAGTATGCATCTTACACAAATAGCAAGAAGAGACGGCCCAACTACAAAGCCTTCTGTAGAAAGTCATACTGTTCTTTCTACATCTAATTTGATAAATGTGATGAAATTAGATTTTATACTAACTGGTAGACGATGGAGATTTAAAATTCCAAAAGCATTTTTTGAGACAATTGATCCTAAGTCATTGACTACAATTATATCAGATACAACCTGGTCAAAATATTTGCGAATTTTTTATTCGGAGAAAAGCAGAGAAATAACAATTCTCTCCCGCAGATATTTACGAATGGCTCCTGTGACTATTTTTCTAATTGGTGACATTTGGGGATTGGACAAGATTACCCAATTTGTGATGGAGGAACATGAAAATGTTTAAAGTTATAAATTTAACTGATGAAGCGCACGATTTTCTAAAAACTTTCACATACCGTTGTTATACATCTGAGAAAGATATCAGATTCTTTGGACATTATTCCTTCACACTGGAAAAATCATATTCTGGCTATATCGTCGTAGTCACAAATAAACCCACAACATTCATTCGATGTGCTAATCGAATGGGTATTTTTCACAAAGGTTACCATTTCACGTTCGAAGATGTAAACATCTACAAATTCATTCCTAGCAGCATATATCCATTCTTGCTCGAGGCTCTAAGAAACACAGTCGTATTTTCAGGATACGATGATGAAGTGATACAGAAAAAGTTTACACAATTCACAAATCAATTCGCGAAATACAAGGTCGTTGAAACTAATGTCGAGAAGTGGTATCCGCTTTTTGTTCTTTGGTGATTGTGAACATCTCTGCTACCACAACATTGTCAGCAGTAAACTGCAATCGTCAAACTGCAGATCCAGGCAGGAAAACGTGTCTAACTGCTTTGTAGTTTAGACGCAACAGTTCAAGATAAATCAGGAGGATAGTCGTGGCAAGTAGTAAGCTTGAAGACATGTACAGAAAATTCAGCGCTTATATAAAGAAAAATCCAGATATCAAACATAAACTAATCGATACAATTCGAACTACAGTTGGTAAAATTTACACAGACGTTATGAAAAGTGAAGAAGGTTATTGTTATCGTTTTAAATTACCTGAAAAAGATGTTAGTGAATTATACAAACTCGCTAATATCGACGAGAAAGAATTAGCCGAAGCATTCAAGGAAGCTTGGGGCGCTGCAACTATGTCTAACCGAATGTTTAACAATCCATATTATTTGATACTTTTATTTTTACTATATTGGGCGCTTAAAGATGAAGAACATGATAAAGAATTAGCAAAAAATATAGCAACACTAATTTTAATACGTGTTTGGAACGGCAGACGAATGAAATATATAAAGTACTGCGATCCTAGGGTTATGAATTATGTTGTTAATGTTATGATGAATAAGCGCTTTATTGTAACATCTTATAGCAATCCATTTCAGCTAATTAAAGATTATTACGCACCAACACTTTTAACAAAATATAAACCTCAGATTCTACACAATGGTATTGCACATCCACTGTCATTAAAACGTTTCTTAGAACAAGCTCATGCTAGAATTGTTCAAATATTTGCATCCAACTTCCAGATTGACCCGAAAACAGGTCAAAAGTTAGCATCCACAGGATTACTCCCACTATATATGCGCGCTAAACAAGAAGGTAAATATATGTCTGCGGAAGTTAGTAACGAAGAAGAGCCATTTGAAGTTGAAAATAACATTGATGAGATTACACATGAGACTGTCAACTTTATTACAACTAATACATTTGCATCATACAGTGACAAATTCGCTAATAACATTTCGATTGATTTAAGAACAAACGTTAGACGTGACATTGTTAAACTATTAGCACAGTCTATACATAATCCTGAATATGACAATTTGCTTAGTGAGATAATTCCACTTATGCTTAATCGTTTGCAGATTAAGGATAAGAATAAAGTTTGTACATTAGACTTCTTAGTTAAAGTTAAGCGCTTAATTGTTTCATCTAAAAATAATCCAGAAGTCAATCAATTATACAAATTGATTGGTGAATTACTAAAGAAAATACAAGAGGAGAAGAACTTAACATTCAACTACAGCACTTACTTAATGAGACAATTGGAAAACGTTTTAATTTACACAATTGCATATAACATTCAGCTTGCAAATTGTCGCCATAATACATAAGGAGAACACCTATGAGTATATCTAAATTCATCAAAGGTGTTAAAGGTGATGAACAAAAGGTAGAAGACTTCATTAAAGATTCAATCGATAAATTAAACCAAGTTGAAGAAACGGTTGAAAGTACTTTGCAAAAGGTTGAATCTAATTCGTTAGATACTACTCTAACCAAATCACTATCTGATGTCGATTTACAATTGTCAGAGACGTTTGCAGATAGTCAACGGTCTCTTATTGATAAAAGTACGACTGTTTCGTCTAGCCTAGTTCAGCAGATTGAGAATCAGACTACAATTGTCGATCCTGATAAAGTTTCAGAGGGCTTGCTCGAGCGTTTAAATGAGAAAATTGAGGATGTAAATTATGATATTTCACGAGCAAAAAATATTGTTGAACAGCTCGAAGCTAATAATATTCCACGTGGTTTGCAGAATAGCTTAGAGAACTTTGATCAAGTTGCATTCAATGATACTATGCAGTCAGATATTGTTCCGAATAATCAGACAAATGGTTTATCAAATTCAGTCGGTAATTTAGTGAAACCTGTTAAATCAATCACTGAGCAAATTTCCGCGCTTGAACAAAAATTAGCTAAACAATCAATTACTCCGCAAGCAAAAAGCATAGGTACATATGTTTTCAATGCTAATCGTTCTGCCTATGATGTTGTTACATCTGCTAGTCCATCATTAGGAAACGACCCAACAGATATTTTAATAAAATACACTCGCAACCTTCTGACTACACAATTTCCAGAAAAGTTAATTCGTCAATTATATGAGCAATTGTATCATGAATACCAGCCTGATATCACAGGTCATACTATTCTATTAATGGTCCCACCAGACTTATCTGGCTATCGTATAAAACAACCAAATGCATATGGTATAGAAGGTGATATTTCTGAAATAATGAATATTGCCAATTTCATACCATTTGCAGCAGTTGACTTTTCTTTACCAACATACCAAGTTAATGCTGAATCAGTTGAATCTCGTTCTGGTGGTGTTCCTTATGCAACAGAGGTTGTTCCGACAAATCAGATGTCTGTTACGTATATAGAGAACAGTAATTTAGACATTTACAACTTACACAGTCTATGGATTAAGTATATTTGGGGTGTTACAGCAGGATTGATAAAACCAGACAGTCGTTACATTGACAAAAATTCGTCATTATTTCGAGCTGTTGATTATGTTGCATCATTTTATGTGTTAAAATTTGACCCTAGTTTAACTAAAATAATGTACGCTGGTAAGGCTGTTGGATGCTTTCCGCAGTCTCTGCCAAATAAAGAACTAATTGGTAATCGTTCGAGTAACGAACTAACAACACTTCCATTTACGTATTATTGCAGTGGGTATTATGAAGCAACAGCTATTGACGGAAATAACTGGATATTCAAGGAGATAGCCTCCTTCTTCCAATAGATGGAGAAACCACAATGGTTTCTCCTTTTTTTCTAACATATACTCACTACAGTAACTATATCCGCAACCTGGCTCTAATAGCGACATACTTCGCGTATACGCGACGATACAGTCGAATTCAATGTTTTATATTGATGGTGCTCATATCGTCGCATATAACCGCGTTTACGTCGCTATAACACGCGATTTATCGCGTGGTAGCGTAACAGCTTTAGCTGTTTGTGATATGAGCGTGTTTGAGCGCCCATAGCATTTCAACTTTAGCTGAGAATGATAACACGCGATTTAAGCACCATTGATGTAACAGTTCAGCCGTTTGCAGTATGCGCGCTAAAATAAAATTTTAAAACAGGAGATGATAATATGTTGAACTTTCGAACACCAGAAGATTTCATCAAATATTATGCTAATAAACTAAATGAATATGCCCAAAGCAACGGAATACAAATTACTAAGACTGGATTTATTGGTTATTTATTATCAGTCCTCGGATGGACTAATTATGACTTAAAGAATTATTACGACAGTTTATTTAACGAGATGTTTATTGCAACAGCTGTTGATTATAATTCTTTAATTACACATGGTGTGGTTCACGGTTATTTCCCATCATTTGCAACACCTGCATCTGTGGATTGTCAATTGGTTATAGATCCTGTTTTATTACCTAAAGCTCCTTATAATCAGCGCTTAGAATTTGTTCATAACGAGGATTCAAATTTAAATCTGAAATGGTTAACTTTTTATTTAGGTGAAATTCCATTCACATTTGAAGGTGATTTAATTATTGATTTTTATGAACAGAGTTCAACACATATAGCAGTTGCTACTGTCTCATCGAATAAAGACCGTCGTGTTATACCATTTTCAGATTTAAACAATCAGTTAATTATACCATTAATTGATGTCAAACAGTATGCAGTTCAGGTATTTGAATATCATTTAAAAGATTATTTAATGTATTCATCAGATACTATCACATTAGTACTGGAACCAGAACAGCACATTTATTCGATTGATGCGTATGTTAGGGAAAGAAATGCAACTGAATGGAAAAAATATAAAATAGAACCGGTTAAATATTTGTCGTCAAGTAGTGATGAGGTTTTATTTATAAGAAAAGCGCCGATTGGTAATAGTTACATAATTGAATCAGGTGATGGAAAACATGGAAAATTTATACCAATGGCAGATGTTAAATTAGTTGTGAAAACCACGAAAGGTGATTCTGCAAATAATATCACAAATGTTCAAACGACCAATGTTCTTCCTGCAAAAATGCTATTTACATCGTCTCTACCAACTGATAGTAATCCAACATCCACACCAATGACAACTACTGTCGCATTTTCAGATATTGGACATCTCTCAATACTTAAGACATACGGTGGTAAAAATGCACTAACGCAGGAAGAATTGCGCGCTGATATTATTAAATTTATCCAATCCAGAAAAACCCTCGTCACAAAATATGATTTCTACAATATTGCTAGTCGTTATTTAGACGACTTTGAGTTTCTATTCAAGAAAGGTTCAATACAAGATCACACTTTTTACTTATACAAAGCTTTCCGCGATAAATATCAGCAAATAGTGAAAAGTACCAATGTTTCGTTACCTAAAGCTACTATAGAGGCTAATCCATATAAACCAACAACTACTATAGATGGTGATGAATATATATCACCATTTATGTATAAATACGATGAAAAAACTAATTTGTATACAGCATGCATTGTGCAGGATAATCTAACCGTTAATTTCGAAAGGTTAATACCAAAAGTCGGAGAAGCACTTAAAGTAAAATCAGCGCTTTTAAATATAACATATGATTCAACAAACAACGAGACAAAATTTTCAGTCACTAGTTTTGAAGACTTATCGCCTTATACTGCTAAAATAACAATACCACAAGCTGGTATTATAAAGCAACAGATGACATTTAACAGTAATAGCTTCTCATATACTATATCTGATATAATTGTCGGTTCTTTTGATTGCACTATTGAACTATATGATTCACCCAACAACCTAGTTGAAACACTTATTGCTAAAGATTTAGTTCAAGCATATGATTGCACCAATATTGTTGATTTGCAACAATACAATGGTAATTTAATAGCAATACCTGTAATTTCTAAAGCAAAATATGAAGAGAACCCACCTGAAAGTACGCGCTATTATGATAACTTCTTAATCGATTTCATAATAAACACAAACATTACTGAAGATAGAGTCATTTCTGATAACATTCAAACGCGCTTTTTAAATACGATTAATGTTCCTTCTCCATACGCTCAAGTATTCAATAAACAGGAGTCTTCTGTTCTCATCAATTACTCGATTAAAGGATTTACGACATTAGTTCCATCTTCACCGTCTCCTGGTGATTCATATTATGTTCTTCCTGGAGCTCGTGATTTATTTGCATCTCATGAAAATACAATTGCCACATATACTCCTGTAGGAACTTGGGAATTCGAACGAGTATCAATTGCAGACTACGGTCCAGTCGTTTATCAGTCTACACCTCCAACTACTCCTGATCCTGATACTACATACGTTGTTAAACCTCCAGGAACTGGTGATTGGAACGGTCATGACAATCAAATTGCGAAATGGGATTCATCTTCATCAACTTGGACATTTACTATACCTACTTATCCATCAGTCATATACGACGTTAATACAAATCAATACTACTATTATATAAGAACGTGGAATTCCAGCGCTTCAATATTTGAATATGAATGGAAAATTATCAACATACAACTTCCACTAAAGTTATATGTGAACATTGTCTTTGACAAAAATATTGTTCGACAGAAACAAATTAATACTAGTGAACGTATTGATTTAATGAAATTATTTATAGCGCAGAATTTGAATGACAATTATACAGGGACTAAAATTAAATATTATGACTCCCAGTTAATTGAATTTATACATGATACATTTCCTGAAGTAAAATCTGTTCAAGTTGTTGCATATGATTCAGCCAATAACCTTATCTTTCACGGCATTGAAACTGTCGATGATTTGGATGAAGCGATGTATAAATTGTCAAAACAACAAATTGTTGATTATACACCATCACTTTGGTATTGGGATTTAGATAACATTCAAATACAACATTCGCTCAACTAACAACATGGGGGGTATATGCAGATTGTTAACAGTGAGAAACTTCATGCAATTGAATTGCTAAAATGTAGATTAAATCCACTTTATTTCATATACAATTACGTGTACATTCCAGAGGTCGGTGGAAAACGTCTCTACGGGGATGTTTTCCACCCCAAACTTGCTCGAGTTGTTCGATCAATATATCGACATCATAAAGCTGTTTTTCTCGCATCTCGTCAGTTAGGTAAGTCGACAATATCTGCTGCAATAATACTTTGGGCTATTTTGTTTTTTCCTAAAATGCGCGCTGTTATTTTAAACTTTAGAAAAGATGCAGGTTACGAAAACATCGACAAAATAAAGTTCATGTGGGAAAATCTACCAGACTGGATGCGAATTCCATCACCAATGCGTTCTATCTCTCGTAAAACGTATTTTGAATTAGAAACTGGTTCTAGAGTTACAGTTATGTATCCATCAACTGTCCACAAACCAGACACAGTTGCTAGATCCTTAACTGTTCCTATCTTATACATTGACGAAGCAGCATATATACCACACCTACATGAAATATATGGTGCAGCTCAACAGATTCTGGCAACAGCTAGACAGCAAGCAAAAAGAAATAATTATCCATATTTTCAGTTAGTCACATCAACACCAAATGGCGTTTATGCACCTGAAGGAAATGATAAACCGAATTGGTTTTATGAGAGATGGTCTGATTCAATTGATTCAGATATGTTATTTGTTAAAGATAAGAATGGTCATGAAAAATGGATAGACGATGAAAAATTGAGACAATTACTTGATGACCCGTCTAAAAATGGTTTCATTGGAATTAGGTATCATTGGTCTGAAGATCCAAATAAAGATGAAAAATGGTATATGGAACAATGTAGAGAACTAAAAAGTCAGCGCTTAATTAATCAGGAACTTGATCTTCTATTCGTTGGTTCAACTCAGTGTATATTCTCCGATGAAACACTTTCACAATTAAAAGCAACGACTCCTGTTGAAAAAGTATCCATGCCACATGGAACTACATTGAAATTATTTACAACAGAATTCGATCCTAATGATTACTATTTAATTGGTGTAGATACAGCATCATCTACAGCTGGTGCATATAATGCTATACAGGTATTTTCATATAAAGATTTCAATCAAGTTGCTGAATTGCAATCTAAACTTGGTTCATTAACTTATCACGCACAAGTAGTTGATGCTGTTTTTAGATATATAAAACAGCGCGCTAATACAAATAGAATAATATTAGCAATAGAAAATAACTCCATCGGTAAAGCTGTCATAGAATACTTAACCATGCAAGTTTCAGATATCAATTACGCTAATTATATTTGGAAATCAAAAAAGAACGAATTTGGAATAAGAACAGGTGGTGATACTAAACCTTTAATGGTTGCACTTCTTAAGGAGAAAGTAGAACAATACCCAGAAAATTTCCATTCACAATTACTCATATCTCAATTTGCAACAGTTGAAACATCTAACAGAGGCACCATCACTGTTAAAGGTTACAGTGACTTATTCATGGCTGCGTCTTTCTGTGCTTATGTTAGACAAAAGACGCTTATGGAAATACTACCACTAATTGAGAAGTCAAATGATAAACTTGAAAAAGAATTTTTCAATACTGTAAAAGAATTAGCAACAGCTGTGAAACCTTCGACTCAATCCGGCGCTTTAAAACAACAAACAGATGAACAACTAACACCTGAACAACGCAAAGAGATTGAATTATTAACTCAAATATTCGACCCAACAAATTCACCCATTGAAACAACAGAATTTGAAGATGTCGATACGTACTTTGGCATCTTTTAGGAGGCGCAATTATGCCAATGACACCTATTGAACGAGAAGAACAACGACGAAAAGAGCAACATCAAGGACGTTTCCTTGAATATATTGCAGAATATGAAAAACAGCAATCATCTAAACAACAAAAACAAGAAGTAGAAGCCGAACAGAAGTTATTTTCACAACGTATAGCTCCAGTGATGCGCTATTTGACTTATCCATATATTGCAACATCTATGGTTCTTCGAGCTGGAGCTCCTCATCATGTAGCTGAACAAGCTAAACACGAACCAACAATTTTCGAAAAAGGCTATCATTTTTTAGAATCAACCAAAGTAGGCAATATGCCACTTATAATACCAGCTGCTGGATTTTATGGTTTGATGTCTGGTACATCTGGCGCTTCATCTCTTAGGAGCACATTAACTAGCAAAGCATATGAGAAGGAATTAGGAGCTGCTGGTTATGCATCTCGTGCACTAGGCGCTCTGTATGGTATCAATAGGTTAATGTATACAACACCATTAGCGTTAGGTACAGTTATTCCACCTCTGTTAGGTGGTCATCCAATCTCTCATATGCCATTCACAAGCCCATTGTACTCAGTTGAAAAAGGTATGTATCATGGTATTAATGCAGCATTAGGTAGTACATTGGGTGTCCACCTTCCAACTGCGGGTGCTTTAGGTTCACTTTCGATGTTCGCTCCTTTTCTAGCAATGTCTATGGGCGTATCGATGTGGAAAGCATCTAGAATGGCAAAGTTAAAAGCAGCACCTGTACAGGAAGGTGAAATAGAGCGACGTTATTCAGTTTCAGATTCAATTAATCCTTACGTTCAACAACTGACAGCACAAGGTCAATTGAGACCTGGAGAGCAAGTACAAATTGCACTTCTCACTGCGATTGAAAAACATACATCGCCTATTGCGGGGATTTATTCCTTACTCGATTTACAGGAACAGAAGAAGTCAAAGCCGAAAGAATCTGGTATCGAAGATTATTCCAAATACGTTCATGAACAAGTTGATGAGTCATTAAAAAGTGAATTTGGCGCTGTATTTTCAAATTTAGAAAAACAATTGCTCAAATTACAAGTTAAATTAGATCCATTCCAACAATTCTGGAATCTATTAACTGGTAAAACACCATTGCAGACTCTTAGGATGATTGAACGTGTTTACGGTAAAACGCAAACACCTCTTGCTGAAAAGAAACAGGTTTCGTTTTTAGGCGTTAGGATGTCTGATGCTAGATTATTAACAACTCGTTCATATGAATTGATGTCAATGGCCGATTCGTATGAAGGTAAAATGTTGTTACTTACTGCTGGTATTTATGATATAATGAATTTTCAAGCGCGAGAATTGTTAACGATAAGACGTTTTGGATTAGGAAGGACTGAAGCAGTTGGTTATACACCTCCGGAGACTACCTGGAAACAATTGATGGATATTATAAAAGAGCTTCCCGAAAAGATAGCGTACAGCATACCTGGTATTGCTGCTTTAGTCAGTTGGGCTAAATTATTACCACAGTTTACACATTTTATTGTAGACTTACCAAACAAAGCTAAGAATTTATATCAGCAATTGCAAGACAGGTTTTTAACTAAACCGAAGGAACTTGCTGTTACTGAAGCAAAACGCGCGCTTGAATCTAAAATAAAATCAGTAGAACAACGAGCATATGGATACATCGCTGACGGTTTACCTAACCTGTTATATAAGTTATACAGTGTCAATGTAGAGCAATTAGATGTTCTAAGTCGTTTACTACAGCTATTTGAGCGCTTATCTAATATTCAGACAAAACAAATGCATCAAGTTCCACAACTACAATGGAATCCATTCACTAATAAATACGAATCCATCACTGAAGAAACAGTCCAAAGTTTAAAGAACGAATTACTACAAACTGCAATAGAAGCATATACTCCTGTTCTAAATAAAGCGCTATTCAAATCAAATATTACACAAAAAGTCCGTAAAGAAATTGAAGAATACATTGAACAATCAATCTCAAAACAATTCACTAAATCAATACCTGGATATAATTTCAGAGAAGAATCTAGTCCAATAGTAACTCCACCTCCACCACCTCAAATGCAACTTCGTGGTCTAACAACTCCAACTGTTCCAGAACATAAAGGAATTGTTTTAGCAAACAAAGGTGGAGTATTAGTAACTAGAACTAGAACTATTTCACAGGAACTTTCTGAAGTCAGACAGGAAGAAGAACAACGTGAAGAATCTAAATTCCGCGAGACTCTATCTAAAGCGGCAGTTACTATTGTTAACGAACTGAAAAAATTGTATAAAGCAACTAAACCGTCTAAACAGTTTACCAAACAGCTTAGTTTAGGTATTGTTGACGCATTGAAATTTGTAGGTGAACATCCTCTCCTCACATTGGGATTGGGATTAGGCACAATGTTAGCCCCATCCTCTTTTAGACTAATAAAAGAAGGTGCTGCATTTGCCAAATACTTATCAGTGAGAACGGTTGATGGTATTGTTAAAGATTTTGAGAAGATTCAAAGTGTCGCAGGTAAAATCATAAGTAAAATTGGCGATTTTATCTCATGGTTAGGCAAACGTGTTGATTCATTCGGAGAGATAGCGATTAAAGGTGAGGAGATTGCAGGTAAATTACTCAAGTTGTTCGAACCTGTCAATAAATTTTTCAATTTGATTGGTAGCTATTTAGGTAAGATGGGTAAAGCTGCTGCGGAATTTGGCAAAGGCACAAGTTGGTTATCTAAATTTGTTCCAACGATTGGTAAATATGCTGAAGAAGCGGCTAAAGCATCTGGAAAAGGAATTATAAAGATATTTGGTAAAGTTGGTAAAAAATTAGGTCCTTTGGCTCCTATTATTGGTGGATATTTAGCATTTCAGCGCTTTAAAGATAAAGATTATTTAGGAGCAGCACTTGAGTTAATATCAGGTGTAACTGCAGCTGTACCTGGAGTTGGAACTGTGGCATCCTTTTTAATCGATGGACTGTTATGGTTGAAGGATCATATATTCGGTCATAAAGAAGAAAAAGCATCATCTAGTCATGTTGCAGGCATTAGTGTTGGAAAAACATTTGCAACGCCTATTAATAAGTTAGAAAAGGATAAAGCAGCATATAATAATTTATCCAAAGAGCAAAAGAGAGTTGTTGACTTAGTAACAAGCCATGAGAAAGTATACCCAAAATCATTAAAAGATGTGATAAATCGATTCGACTTAGTATCTATGCCTGAGGAAGCTGTTCAAGATATACTTTCACGCGCTGATGCTTTAAGTAAAAAGAAGAATATCAGCGAAGACGAATATATTGCATTTGGCGAATATTTGATGAAACATTATAACCAATATTTAATCACAAAACCAGCTTCATCAATTAGCGAATCTCCATCTAGTGTCATACTTCCAAAAACAGGTCCATCTGCTACATTTAGTGAAGCTGGTTCCTTAGGTATGATAGGAATTGAAGCTCCATCTAAGTCACATACAACACATCCAATAACTGGAGGAACCGGTGGATTTGTTGAAGCTGGAATTGTTCCTACAATAAGAAGACAATCGACATCTCCTGATGTTCAAAGAGTTGTTTCAAGATGGAAAGATTTAGCAGTTGAAGTATCATCAGAATTAGAAGAAAAAGGATTGCATGTTTCTCCGTCATTAATTCTTGCTGAAATATATCAGGAATCTCGTGGAAAACCAGATGCTGTTTCTCATGTTGGTGCTAGAGGATTAATGCAGATTATGCCATCTACCGCTGCATATTTGTCTAAACTAACAGGATTATCTAAAGAAGAAATATTGTCAGATCCATATGCGAACGTATACGCTGGTTCATATTACCTGGCAACACTTTTAAAGCGCTATAAAGGTGATTTAGTAAAAGCATTGGCAGCTTACAATTGGGGACCTGGTAATGTAGGTAAGTACTACAGTGGTAAAATTGATAAGATGCCTAAAGAGACACAGAATTATATTGCCAATGTTCCTAGAATTATGCAACAACTCTCATATGTTGATACAGAGGTTTTTGAATCAGCGCCAAAAACAGCAATGGCAACACCTGCTGGTAATAACTGGACTGGTATAGCAACAACTGCGACTGAAGCCACAAAAACAGTTAGTGAAGCATCGTTGAATTTGAAACAACAGCAGTTAGTACAGCCGCAACAATCGCCCGTTATTATCAATAATAATCAGCCTGTTCCATCAATACCAGAAAAACCTGAAGAACCAACTATTGATCCTGTTGCTGAAAATATTGCTGATAAATTATTTGCAAATCAGGTTAACGCATTTGCAACACAAATGCAACAATATCCAATAATACCTGTGGGCGTGGGGTAATATACCTCACGCTCCTGAATTCAAAGGAGTGCAACTATGATTGATTTATACGAAATCGGTAAACCCATCAGTTTTCAACCAAAAGCAGATCCAAACAATAGACATTCGTCATATCTTAAAAGTAAAATGAGCGTTATTGATATAATACCATGTACAGCTTCAATAGATTTGAACGAAATAAAAAAAGCATATGAATCACCTGATGGTGGTAATTTGTTTAATAAAATTTTACCTAGGATTGAATACGAACCTGGAATCGCGCGCTTTAAAAAGATTCTCCAAGCATACAATTTAACACCTGTGAAAGGTATTCGACTATTTTTAACTGACGATACAGTTGCTACTGATACCTTCTCAAATGCTTTTCAAGATAACATGTTTCAAGGAATGTTGAATAAGTTATCAGGTCATTTTGCTCAAGCAAAGCAAGCTGCTGCATCTTTATTCGGAAATGTTTCATATACAAATGCTGTTGAAAATAACAGCGATAAAATACAAAAACAAATTTCATCTGTTTTAGGTAAGGTTATGTCTGAAAACGCAGCAAATGAAGCTGCTTCAGCACTAGTTACACTTGGTAAAACTGTTGCATTAGGTAATAAGATACCTTTGCCTAAGATATGGTATGAGTCTAAGTATGACACAGGTTTAACTGCAACAATTAAACTAGTTTCACCATACGGTCACCCAGATGCTGTTAAAGAATATATTATTGAACCACTAATGTATATTATCGCAATGGCAGCTCCTCAAACCAGCGACGGAATTTCATATGGACAAGCGCTAACTTTTACTCTCCGTGCATATGGTGTATCTAAACTAATTCTTGCATCAGTTGCAAATGTAACATTGCGTAGAGGTGGTAATGACACTAGTTTTAACGTTTACAGACAACCACTGACTATTGATGTTTCTATACAGTTTCAACAAATTGTTGATGGATTTGGTGTTTTCACATCATCAGCTAATCCTGAGAACGATGTAATTTCCGAAGCAAATATTCCAATTAATGCTAATTCAGGTTTGTCTTCACGAAATTCAGCGCTATTCCAAACATTAGGTTCAGTAGTCGAATCTCTCCGTCCTGTTAATTTGCAAGACACTTCAGTCAATGAAAAGAACTTAGGTATAGACGGTATTTTAAAAGTGTTAGATGAAAGTTTTAAAGAACAAGCAGACAAATTAACTGCTCAGTCTTGGTTTAAAGAATCCGAGAATATTGCAGCTTCATCAATCGGCCAAATGAGTCAAGGAACTTCTGGTATAGATGACAAGGCAAATGATATTGTAAATCAAGCAATTGCAGATAATTACGACGTCACCAATTTCGCATAAAGGAGATGAGTCATGTATAATCCATTAGCATATACATTCGCTTCATTTGCAACATTTCAAGCAGATCCTCAAAAATTCGATACACTTCAGCAAAATCAACTTTCGACTTTAACAGATTCTGTTACCGTTAATTTAATTAGCGCTTTAATAAAAGATGAACAAAGAATACGAATCTTGGAACCGTTGAATCGATATTTTAATTTTATTTCAACATCAGGATATTCACCAGTAAAGATTGCTGCAGGTGTTACTGTTGATCACGAATTCACTAAACAGAATATGCCTTCCGATTTACAGCGAACTAGGATAACATTTGAAAGTTTGAAACAAACAACTTGTGATTTTCCCGCGCTTTATAATTATTTAAACATAAAATCCTGTACATCCTTCCGTGATTTAATAAAATATCCGACAGTTCCGTCACTATTTACTGAATCTATTCCTATGTCTCTAAACGATTTTACTGTAGTATCACCTGATACTTCAATACTGGAAGATCAATCAACACCTGGTGCATTCACTTATCCTCTAACTAAATATACAACATACTACGAGCTATACCGACGACTTTTCAGCGCTAATCTTAACTCATTATTCAATATTACAGCTGACAATATACTCCACGACCTAAATAAAGAAACGCTAATTTCTGATTTAAAAGGCTTGTTCAATAACGACAATTTTATATGCGAATTATTTACATCTTATAGTCGCCAGGTTCTTCTAGTATATCAAATAACGAATACAATAAAGACTCAACTATGTAATGAGTTTAAGTCGATACTGATATCTAAATTGTATCCGCTAATTGATGATTTTGTGAATAACTATTTGTATGATTTAGATAACTTGAGCAAACTAATTTATGATTTCACATCAATACTGCTTCAATACAGTTCATCAAAATTGGCGCTATATACAATTTCAAATAATTTAACACAATTATTCAACCCACAAACAGCAATTGCAGAATATAACTTATACTCAAACTTTTTAGCTAAAGAAACGCCTCAAGCGCTAACTTTATACTTATACTTACCATACTATTTCGTCAATGATCCAATTGTTTTCCTAAACGCAATACCTTACGCCGTTAAATATTACGTGTTAAATATACTATATACAAACGCTAATTATAATATTCTAACTAGCGCTGATATTGTCGATGAGTATAATACAATTGACCCATCTGCAATAGCAACAGCATTTAATGCCACTGATTACGATATTGTGCCATACGCCAAATCCGGCGCTTCTCTATTAATAAACAATTACTTCTCAGCTCTTATCATTAACCACTTTTTCAAATACTTGGAGACTACCAGAGTCGAAGATTACAGTAACATTCTTATCTCCATACACAATATGCTATACACTAAAGGTTTTACTGATAAAACCTTTAACAGTGATTACTCCATCAATACACAAAAAACTTTTCATAATAAAATTTTCATACACTCACTTCAAAATCCTGGATTTATGTCCAATACAGCAACAGAAATAATTAACTCGATTAATACTACTTTAGACAATAGCTCTATCAATTACAATATTACTCCAACTACAGTTCAAAATCAAATTAACGTTATCACACAGGTACATTCCAGTCAAGTTGCTGCATTTTACAACAGTTTATTCATTTCAGCGCTAATAAAAGCTGTTTCCGCTCAAGTTTTAGCCGAATATCATAACTAACCAAATGGGGAGGGCACTTTATGACAAACACGAGTACTCTGGTAGTCGCCTTTTTCAGGCGCTTTTTAAATCATGAATTTTTCGTTGACTTAGGCCGGGCTATTCTTTATCCAACATCATTAGAAAATCAAATTGAATTTCTAAATAATACAGCAACATTCATTGACGATGTTCGTAAAACTATTAATGAACTAGACATCAAAGTCGACATAGATGATGAAATCGAATTCATTGACAAAACTGTTCGTATCAAACAGGTTGGTAACATTGCTGCAATGAATTATTCAACAGTCGACAAACATTTTGCACAATCTGAATCAACTATTATTCACAATTTAATTAAACAAATAAAAGCAGCTCCAATAACTAACGATACAGATTACAACAGTGTGAAAGATTTCGTATATGCTAGAATGCAGGCGTTTTATGAGTTAAAGAACATAACTCCGGCGCTTAATCAAATAGATTCACTTTCAACACTAATTCAAAATCAAGCAACAAATCCATTTGAAGCGCTAAAAATATATGAAGAAACAGTTCTCAGCGCTTATAATTCATTAACAAATCTTAAACAATTACACAAAGAGGAAAACTTCAAAAGTTTCTTCACTCTTTCAGATGAAGAATCTTTCAAAAAACTAACAGATTCAGTTTCTGAATACTTATTCAGTAAATACAACATCCTTAAAACTGGTTACCGTCTCTTAGACGGTCCTTTTGGTGGTGTTGAATCTTCATCTGTTTATGTTGTTTCAGCACCATCCAATCACGGTAAATCTATACTTTTAGTAAACATACTATCTCGTATTCTAAATAATGAATTGCCAAATTTTAAATCAAATGATGCAATACTATTTGTTACTTTAGAAGATGATATCTATAAGCTACTCCGGCGCTTTATTTCAATAATAGGAAATCAATCAGTAGATGAAGTTAAGCGCTTATTCCGTTATGGTATGCAAATTTCTCGTCGTCCTGAATATAGTAAATACAAATCTCAATTTGAAGCGCTTCTCTCTAATACAGTAACAACAACTCTTTACAATCGTACACAAGGTAAAGTTTCTATTATTTTGAAACATTCTGAAGAAAACACATTTACACCCACTGACTTAGCTAAATTCATTGACCGTCTTAAAGTAGACGGTTACAATGTCAGAGCAGTATTTGCAGATTACATTGACGTGTTTGTTCCAACTATTCACCGTCGTGAAATGCGTGACTATGATGCTCAAGGAACAATTGTTCAAGAACTGCGAACCATTTCGCGCGCTTATAAATTACCAATAATAACAGCAACTCAAAATCGCCGTTCTTCCGAAACATCTATCACAATGTCTAATGAAGACATTGGTGATTCATACAAAAAAGTCAGATACTCTGACTACATCTTCATGTGTCGTCAACGACGCGATAAAGACATTACCGAATGGATTGGTGACAAATCCATCGAAAACTCGCGCTATATTCTTTCTTCTTTTCAACTTCCACCACAATACCAATTAGAAAATCTACTAAACTCCGATTACCTAATACCATTTGAAATGAAAACTACTAAAGCCAAAGAAGGCAAAAAAGACGACCACCATTCCGCTATTTTCTTCACTGGTAACCTTCGCATCTATGAATCATTAGAAGAGCTTTCTTCCGACTTACCTGAATTCATTAGCAATTCATCAAAACTTTCAGCAGACAATGAAGCATTCGGACGAGCTTCCGGTATTTCATTAGAGTAAATTCCCAGACAAATAAAGCAAGCACCGGGTTGGAAGGTGTCTATTGTTCCCGGTGCTTGCTTCAGTGGGACGTTATTTAATAAACGTCTACAACGTCCCAATCGTCGTCGATGAAGTATTTCATAAAGCCTCCTCCATAAGAGATTTGTATTATAATTTCTATTACCAGACAATTAAAGTCAATAACTGGAAGGTTCTGGTTGAATAATTTCTATTCGTAAATGTTGAATTCAACATATATCTACGACAGTAACTATATCCGCAACCTGGCTCTAATAGCGACATATTTCGCGTATACGCGACGATACAGTCGAAATCAATGTTTTATATTGATGGCGCTCATATCGTCGCATATAGGCGCGTTTACGTCGCTATAACACGCGATTTATCGCGTGGTAGCGTAACAGCTTCAGCTGTTTGCAATATGCGCAGATTTAAGCGCTCATAGCATTCTGACTTTAGTCACGAGTGGTATGAGCCTGTTTCAGCGACAATGGTGCTTAACCACATTCGCGATAATCACAGGATCCAATTTCGCGCGCTTTCCTAATAATCTCTCTATTTCTCTTTATCTCAACCACTTCAACTCCATCCAAAATCGCGATTTAAAGTCAAATGTCCCACAGTGGTACCATACCTATAACTACTCACAAATAGTATATTATCAACAATTTCTTTTATTATATATCACTTTTATCGATATCAAAAAACATCTTAATAATATCTTTCAGTGAAACGGAGGTATTTCACTTATGGCTACTTATTTAGAAAAATTCGCCGGTATTATTAACCAAGTCATCGACGAATCTGTCGATGCAGGTATTTCTTCCTTCGGTGAAGTTATCCAGGAAGCTATTGAGAAACAGGAAGCCATTATGGAAAACTATGGAAGCGTTGATGCATATGTTGCCTCGATAATGCTCGAGGAGGATGCAAAGGAACTAGCATCAGCACTTCCGGACGAGGTGGTAGACAAGCTATATGAGTCGGTTGTAACCGACGAGGACGAGGACGAGTAACAGACAGCCGGAGTCTCAGACGACTCCGGCAATTTTTTGTCTTATTTTTCACTCACAAGGTAGTTAGCAGTAGTTCACACTAAAGTTCACAGGAGACGCTTATGGACACAGTAACAGTTGCTATTATTACAGCAGTTGCAGCATTTGCATTAGCCATCGCATTTCGCGCGCTATTAAAAAAACCTAAACCATTAACCGAATCAGAATACATCACTCTACTTCATTCTCTCGACCTTCACATCAACACCTACTCCAACTCCATCTACAAACCGGCGCTAAATAAATTAAACAAAAAATACTCCATCACTCCAACATCTAATAACAACAAAACCATCACCCACACTCACTTCTCCGACAAACAAAACTACATCAACTACACCAAGGAAAAATCACAACTACTAAAACAACATACCACTAACTGTTATCAATCACTACCACAATCACTCAAACATCATCTCCACTACTACTTCAGTCCTCAAACTCTAGCGCTATATATATCACAACATTTAGACACATAAGCATCAACTTTCTGGAGGTAACAATACAATGGCAACATATTCAAACATAACTCCTGATCCATCTAAAAGTAAAAACTTCGTCTATGTTTCCGACACAGCACCATCATCACCATTTCACAACCAGCTTTGGTACAACACAAACAATGATACGTTATTTGTTTACAACGAACCTGACAACAGGTGGGTAGCGTTATCATCTGGAAACTTCGGACTTGGTGATACTGGTGTATTTGGTGGTGGTTATGACGGTTCATACCTCAACACTATCGACTACATCACCATATCTACTCCATCAGATGCTACTGATTTTGGTGATTTGACCGCTGCGAGAGATTGGTTATCAGCAACATCTAACGGTACTAACGATCGTGGTGTATTCGGTGGTGGTTGGAATGGTGCACGTTTCAGTACTATCGACTACATCACCATATCTACTCCATCAGATGCTACTGATTTTGGTGATTTGACCGCTGCGAGAGCTTGGTTATCGGCAACATCTAACGGTACTAACGACCGTGGTGTATTTGGTGGTGGTGCTAATGGTTCAGGTGGTTACTTCAGTACTATCGACTACATCACCATATCTACTCCATCAGATGCTACAGACTTCGGTGATTTAACTGTTGCAAGATATGCTTTAGCAGCAACATCTAACGGTACTAACGACCGTGGTGTATTTGGTGGTGGTTATGCTGGTACATCACGATTCAACATCATCGACTACATCACCATATCTACTCCATCAAATGCTACAGACTTTGGTGATTTGACTGTTGTGAGAGAATGTTTATCAGCAACATCTAACGGCACTAACGACCGTGCTGTATTCGGTGGTGGTTGGGATGGTTCATCAACCTTCAACACTATCGACTACATCACCATATCTACTCCGTCAAATGCTACTGATTTCGGTGATTTGACTGTTGTGAGAGATAATTTGGCAGCAACATCTAACGGTACTAACGACCGTGGTGTATTTGGTGGTGGTAGTAATGGTTCATCACGATTCAACACTATCGACTACATCACCATATCTACTCCATCAGATGCTACTGATTTCGGTGATTTGACTGTTGCGAGAGATACTTTATCAGCAACATCTAACGCTTAGTTGTTGGAGTCACCGTTGACTGTAGCAATTATCGCAAAAAATACACACTTCGAAACGTGATTAACAGCAGAACGAATCAGTATCGACCGTAGATCACGTTCTTCCTGTTACCAGAGGAGAGAATGCCTATCCAATCCGAGTAGGAAGCCGTATTCAGACTGCGTGGCAGTTGAGTACGGCAGATCAACATAAAACAAAACAAAACGGAGGAATTTAACCTATGGCAACTACAAAATTTATTTTCTTAAACAGATACCTTCCAACAATCGGTGGACCTATGCCGCCAAACGCTACCATACTTGGTAATTATGGTGATTACTATTTAGGTGAAATAGACAGCAACCTATTCCACACCATCAAATACTGGGAACCTATGCCTGTTGATGATGAAACAGCAGAAGGTTTCAAGTTCCTAGGTGTAGACCAGGTACCGACGGATCCTTCTGATCCGGAAAGCGAAATGCGCGCTTTAACATCTAATGAAAAACAATTAAAAGCTAAAGCTTTAAAAGCGCTAAAAAAATTGGAAACTAGACACAAACTCCACGCAGAAGTCGAAGACATCTACGACATAGTCGCAGACTTATGGAAACGTGTAACACTAAATGAACGTCTACTACTTAGATTATCCAAATGGATAATGGATAATAACAGCAATCTACCAACTAAATTAACAGAATATAAAACAATGGTTGACAGTATATTAGCAGAAATAGACGAAGGATTGTATAAAGACAGAACAGATTTAGAAGACCCAGCTGAGGTTCTAGCTAAGCTTAGAAGCAGAGGACAGAAGATGACGGAGATTGTTGAAGAGTATTTGAATTATAATCCAAAGGTGTAATGAATTCGTTTCATAATATATAAGCGCGCGAAACCACCTGCTGGTTTCGCTTTTTATCAAATAATCGCTGAGAATACCTCTGTTGAATCATAACACAATCAGCAGCAGGATAAATCAACATCGACCGTGGATTGCAGTTCTCCCTGTTGTCAGAGGAAGATTGCCTGTCCAACCTGGGCAGGAAGCCGTGTTCAGACTGTGTAACAGTTAGGTACGGTAGTTCACTTTTTCATTTAGCGCTCATTCGCGATGCTGACACTAACGACCGTGGTGGTTACTGGTTAACATCAGCATATCTACTCCATCAAACATTCCAATTTCGGCGCTTTTCATTCAATTAAATTCCCAAACGAGGTGCATAAAATGGCAAATCCAGGAAGCATTCGACCTCTTCCTGTAAATGACAATAATTTTCATCCAGACATAATAAGCAAATATACCCCAGACGCTCCATTCGAAGGTATGGTCTGGGCACATTTATCAGAATCAGGACTAATCGATTATGTTTATGTCTTTCATAATAACAGATGGTTGATGTTAAATACTAATAGTTCTAGTTCCGGTAACTGTACAGGTTCACTCCCCTGTGGTGATACTGGTGTATTCGGTGGTGGCTATGATGGTTCATCACGAGTTAACACTATCGACTACATCACCATATCTACTCCATCAGATGCTACAGATTTCGGTGATTTGACTGTTGCGAGAGATGCTCCATCAGCAACATCTAACAGCACTAACGACCGTGGTGTATTTGGTGGTGGTAGTACTGGTTCAATTGTCAACACTATTGATTACATCGCCATATCTACTCCATCAAATGCTTCAGATTTCGGTGATTTGACTGTTGCGAGAAGTAGTTTTTCAGCAACATCTAACGGTACTAACGACCGTGGTGTATTCGGTGGTGGCGATATTGGTTCATCACGAGTTAACACTATCGATTACATCACCATATCTACTCCATCAGATGCTACAGATTTCGGTGACTTAACTGTTGCGAGGAATTGGCTATCAGCAACATCTAACGGTACTAACGACCGTGGTGTATTCGGTGGTGGTTGGGATGGTTCATCACGAGTTAACACTATCGATTACATCACCATATCTACTCCATCAGATGCTACAGATTTCGGTGACTTAACTGTTGCAAGGGAAGCTCCATCAGCGACATCTAACGGTACTAACGACCGTGGTGTATTCGGTGGTGGTAGTACTGGTTCAATTGTCAACACTATTGATTACATCACCATATCTACTCCATCAAATGCTTCAGATTTCGGTGATTTGACTGTTGCAAGGGAAACTTCAGGAGCTGTATCCAACGGTACTAACAACCGCGGTGTATTCGGTGGTGGTTATGCTGGTTCAGCTGTCAACACTATCGACTACATTACCATATCTACTCCATCAGATGCTATGGATTTCGGTGATTTGACTGCTGTGAAATATTGGTTGTCAGCAACGTCTAATGCTTAGCTGTTCACGTTTACTGGTATGTTGTGCGAGATGTTGTTGACGAATGGTTAATCATCAATGAAATAGTCAATACCACGTCGCACAGTTGCAAGTTGTGGAGAACAGTTCAGAATAGAAAGGTGGTTAACAATGGGAAAATTGCAGTTTTTACGCGATAAAGAATTAGAAAAATTTAATGATACATTAAATACAGTGTATGATTTAGCAACAGACTTAGCTGTTGCTAATGGTAGTGATGCTATTGATAATAGTGAGATAACAAGTGATGTGATTGATGAATTAGTTAGTAATAAATATGAAAGCGCCGATATTGAGCGCCTCCTCGAGAATGTTAGCGTTCCACAGGACAGAATCCAACGCTACCAAGTTTATGACGAAATTGTTAGTTCAATACCATTAGTCAAACGTATACTTCGTGTATACAACAGTAACATTCTGCAAAAGAATCCAGTTGACAATAAGTTTTACACCATCAAAAAGAAAGACGCTAGCGTTGATGATAGTGTATTTGAGAAACAAAAACAGCTCGAGGAGAACATTATCAGAGAGCTCAACTTAGAGCGTAAGTTACGTTACAACATTGTTCCGATGATGCTCAAATATGGTGATGTATACGTTGAAGTAATTGATGTTGATCGAGCATACAATAAACAAATGGAGAAACCTACTCAAATTTCGGCGCTATTAAATGAAGAACAATCAATTAATACACTTTCCAATCTACTACTAGAAGAAGAAACTCCCGAAGAATCTGCTTTTATCAAATTCAACAAGGTTATTCTCCGCATACATCATCCTAAAAACATCATCAAAATAGAAGACCGTTACGGTAACCTATTTGGTTATGTTGAAGTAGTTGAACAAGTAAATACTAATAAATCCATCAGTATCCAACAACTATTCACCCGTGTTGTTGGTTCTAGTTCAACCACTCCTGTTAATAAACATCAGGAGGAAGAGTTAGCAGAAAAATTAACGCGCGCTATTATAAAACAAATATACACAAAACACATCAACCCATCACAAACATCCACTATTTCCATCGACACTCTAAAAGAATTCGACAAATATCTCTCCAGCTTAGACCCAGAAGTTTATTCATATTTAAAGCGCTTAATTATTGACATTCTTACATACAATCGTAAAGCATCTAACAAACATAAACGTATTCGTTTCATTCCATCAACACAGATGTTTGAATATACAATACCATCATCCGACTATTATCCATACGGTCAATCAATTGTTGACCCACTAATACTACCATCAAAACTACTACTTCTATCACAACTTGCAAATGTTGTATCTAAACTTTCCCGCGCTGCTTTAGTAAGAAAATGGATAATAGATGTCGGTTATACTGAAATGCATTCACAACTAATTCAGCGCTTAAAAAGAGAACTTTATAATACACGTGTAACCATAGACAGTCTCAACTCCTTCAAATCAATCGCTAACATTCTATCCGACTTCAAAGACATGTTCATTCTATCCAAAAACGGTCAACGTTCTGTAGACGTTGAAGTTTCATCCATGGGTGACCCATCAGTTAAAGTAGCAGATATCCAAGACTCCCGTAATGAAATAATGACCCTTTCAGGTATACCAGCAGTATACCTTGGTGCTGACGCTCCAGAGCTTCGTGAAGCCCTTGTCCACTCTAACACAGTCTTTGCATCAGAAATCAGCGATCTCCAAGGTATAATAAATAACACAACAAATAAATTACTTTCGGAAATTAGCAAAATTGTTTATGGTGAACCATTGACAAGCGTCAGATTCAGTCTAATACCTCCAGTTGTCCTCATACTCCAGTTAATCGAAATGACACTTGGTTCAATTGGTAACATTGCTGGTGTATTCTCATCACTCCAAATACCATTCAACCCATGGGACTTCTTGGAGAAATATGTTCCATACGAAGACTGGTCAGCATTTAGGAAATCATCCGAGAAGTTTATGCAGGACAAACTGAAGGAGCAACAAGCACAAGCTGAATTCCAGCAACAGATGCAATCAGGTTCTAACCCAGGATTCTAACAAACCAGTACAAATAAAGCAACTACCGGTCATTCCCCGACCGGTAGCACCATTGCTGCAGCAGTCGCTGTCATTACTAGCGCAGCGGCTGCCAGTATATTCGTTTGACCAACTACCATTGCAGCAGCACCAATTGCCACTCCAATGGCGAACTCAATGTATTTACACATTTTACATCACCTCCTTTGAAGTATTCATTGCAATAATTTCTATCAGCAATGTTCAATTTTCATTAACTAATACTATCGACCGTAACTATATCCGCAACCTGGCTCTAATAGCGACATACTTTGCGTATACGCGACGATACAGTCGAATTCAATGTTTTATATTGATGGCGCTCATATCGTCGCATATAACCGCGTTTACGTCGCTATATGCGCAGATTATTCTGCGCATAGCATTCCAACTTCAGTTGCGGATGATAACACGCGATTTATCGCGTGGTAGCGTAACAGTTTCAACTGTTTGCGATATGCGCAGATTATTCTGCGCATAGCACTCTGACTTTAGCCACGAGTGATATGCGTGTGTTTAAGCACTGGCGGTGTAACAACTTTGACAATCACATCAACTACAACTAATTGTAACATACATCTACTACAGTAACTATATCCGCAACCTGGCTCTAATAGCGACATATTTTGCGTATACGCGACGATACAGTCGAAATCAATGTTTTATATTGATGGCGCTCATATCGTTGCATATAGGCGCGTTTACGTCGCTATATGCGCAGATTATTCTGCGCATAGCATTCCAACTTCAGTTGCGGATGATAACACGCGATTTATCGCGTGGTAGCGTAACAGCTTCAGCTGTTTGTGATATGCGCGAGTTTAAACGCCATTAGCGTAACAACTCCAACCACTTGCAATAACCATCGCAATTCGCGCGCTAAACTATATTCAATTCAAACAATCAGGAGCACAATCATGCTCACAATATACAATAATAGTCTTTTATTTGAAGCTGAAGAAGAACCAACAACAGCTCCAGAAGATAACACTGAACCTACTCCTTCAGATGCCACTACCACTACTGATAACAACAACCCATACGATTCCGGCGCTATTAAAATAATTAAAAACACATACATCATCGACAAACTATACATTCTACAACAGCAACTACAACGTTCTGGTATAGACAGTCCTTTCTTAAGACTATTACTCCAGTATGGTTATGCAATACCATACGATCAATTAATTAATTTAGTCAATGACTATCTACATCATCAAGCATTAGAACTTCAACAGAAAAAACAGGAGTTAGAACAATGAACAGATACTACTTCATTTACGAAGAAGCTTACACTCCACCGAACTTACAGATACTATCAGAATCTGCCGATATTACAGAAGGTAAACGTATTCCAAAAGTAACTGCTAAAGCAACATTGCAAACTGCTAATGTAAAAAATCAAAACAACAGAGTATACTCACCTGAGGTGCTTTCATCTGTAGTACAACAGTTGCAACCTAAGGCACAGTCGAGAAGGTTGTATATGGAAATTGACCATCCATTTGTAGCAGGTACTGTTGATCAAATTAAAAAGCGCGCAGTTGTAGTATCCTTGAAGGAATCCGGCGCTTTATTAAATGATATAAAATTCGATGGTAAAAACGTCATTGGAACATTCGAAACATTAACATCCTTCAAAGGTCCAGATCTCTACAATCTAATTGTCTATGACAAAGGCAACATTGGTTTCTCACTAAGAGCATTTGGTTCTGTTGATCCACAACCTGATGGATCAATAATTGTAAGATTACCTATAAAAGCTGTAACATATGATATTGTTACAAATCCATCTGACAAATCAGCACAGATGGTAGAATTCTTACCAGAAGAAGCAAATGAATTTTTTGTACAAGATATGACTTTGTTAGAATCAGAGACTACAGAGGAATTGATATGTGATGGAAACAACTGTGTTGTTTCATTTATTGAAGAGGCAGTTAAAGATATTGTGAAATATAATTTGACGAAGAAACCTGTTAAGATATTGTTTTAGTTAAGCGCCGGAAAAGGAGGCGCTTATGCTTACCATCATTCAAGAGAGCGATCTCGCTAATGCTTTAGCTCAATTCGCTATATGGGGTGGAACTACGGGACTAGCACAACATCTAACAATGGGTAAACCAGCAACACCACAGGAGGCTAAACAGCGTCGAGCTGCTATAGCTGCAGGAACTGTGCTTAGCGGTTTAGCTGGTGCATTATCGACAATGGTTCCACAGACATCAAAAATTCACCAGATATGAAACATCACGTCAACTCAACAATCACATGCGATTAGACATGGGGTTGTCATATGGGGTTATTAAACATTCGCCAATCATCAAAACACAGGCAGATTGTTATCAACTCAACAACCATCATTGGTTTCACATTATCAAATAACCACCAAAATACTGTTCCATAATATGGAACATCCGTAGCAACTCAACACTTTCGTTCGGGTTACCATATGGTTCATTAAACACCACACACTCACACGAGCGCAATTTCGGCGCTAAACCTTCAACCATGCATTCGCTGAAAACACCTTTGCAAAATCACAGCACAATCAGCAGCAGGGTGAATCAGCACACTCACACAAGCGCAATTTCGGCGCTAAACCTTTAAAATAAACATAAACTACAGGAGGTTTCACAATTATGTATCAGACAGATTTATTGTTCGAGAACTACGAACTCTTCCTCAAAGAGAATGTAGACCAATTCTCTTCCCCAAAAGATGCTTTCCAGACTATAGCTGACGAAGCATCTTTCGCAGCTTTCAAAGATGCTCTCACAGAAGGTCTTGATCCAGCTACTAAAGTAGTCGTAGAGTCTGTTCTCAACAGACAGAGAGAAGAGCTCTTGACAGAAGCTGTAAATGTTCCAGCATCTGCATATCCACAGGGTTGGACAGTTATGTCATTCCCAATACTCGTTGACATCTATGCAGAGCCTATACTTGCACAGCTTGCAACAGTATACCCTGTTAACTCATCCGTAGCATCTATACCTAGAGTAAACATCAACGCTAAGATAAGAAGCTATGACGGTTCTACAAGCGAAAACTACAGAATGCCTAATGCTGTTACACAGCTCAGACCAGGACTTGTAACTGTAACAATTGCTCCAAACGACAGAAGCAACTTGTTTGCAGCAGCAAGCTTGTCCAGCGACAAGTTTAGAATCAACAGAAGATATGTCATGATAAGCAAAGTTAGCATCGTAGACAATGATGGTAGCAACAACCATGACATCGATGTAACTGTATACATCAGACCAGACAACAGAAGCCAGTTCAACAAGGTATTCACATTCCAGGATAGCGCTGGAGCTACGGTAACGGCATATCTCAATGGTAACGTAAACTTTGACACTGGTGATATGATCTACCAGGTAAGCTTCAGCGGTGGTACATCTGGACACACATATATAGCATCTGGTGCTGACGTTCAGTTGAGATTCGTTCCAGTTGGAACTATGAACGGTAGGGTAGAAGTCAACATCAAGACTGACATGATCGATGTAAACATCGACGAAGTCGACGACTTCATCATAAATGTGTCCGAAGAGGACATCCAGGATTACAAGAGCATCTTCAAGATTGACCTCGTACAGACACTTTCTGAAGCTATAAAGAGACAGATACTACTCAACAAGGATGTTGACCTTGCACTATTCCTCAAAGCTGCTGAGGGTGATATGTCCGCACAGGGTGCTGCTTTGTCCATCGACCTAAACAACTTTGCAGGAAGCAGCACAAACTATCAGCCAGCATCTACGATGGATGTAATGAAGAATATCATCCCAAGGATAAGCACATTGATGGGTATTATTAAGAGAAACTACCATGCATATCCAAACTACATTGTAACAGGTATAAAGACTGCATCTGCTTTGAGAAACTTCCAGAAGTTTGCTGCTTCTATACCTAACGACAAAGAAGGTGCAGTAGCATGGGCTGGAGAGATTGGCAACTTCATGAAACTCAATGTTCTTGAATCTCCAGCTATAGATGATGACAAGATATATGTTGTTGCAAAAGCTCCTGCAAACGCTTTGCAGAAAGCTTGTGTAATTGACTTAGTATATAAACCATTGTATGTAATAAATGAGGTAACAGACGGTCAGAAGAGAACGTATGTTAAGTCAAGAACTGCCATTGAGATTGGCAGAACTGACGGAATGGGTGTATTGACTGTAGACAACCTTAGCACATATGTAGGATAAGTAGATAGATAGCAGTAGCCAAAAGGCTACTGCTTTTTGTTTTTTGTATTTTTATTTATTAAGCGCGCATTTTTGCGAGTCCAATCAACAACCTAGCTCTAATAGCGACATACTTCGCATATACGCGACGATACAGTCGAATTCAATGTTTTATATTGATGACGCTCATATCGTCGCATATAGGCGCGTTTACGTCGCTATATGCGCATGTTTAAGCGCTATTGGCTAACAGTTTTCAGCCACTTGTAATAACCACCGCATTTTGCGCGCTAAACTATAACTTAAAACTGCAATCAATAAGGGGAGGAGACAAATGAGTGATTTCTTAGGTAAATTAAGCGAGATATCAGTACTCAGTACTGAAACTACATTACCAATAGCAAAACTAGGTGCTGTTGTTTCACCACTAATGGTTGGTGATGACATATCCCTTAAAAGCTCTATCGTATCGCCAGTCAATTACGAAAAGCAGATGTTGAAACTGCTTTACAACAAAACGAAACTGTTTAAAGGTAGTGAAGAGCTAAAACTGTCATTCACCGAATTTCAAGACAAGTTATCGAACTTAGACAAAATCTCGCTAATTTGGGCGCTTTATAAATCTACATATAAAACATTAGGCAAAGTCTCATTTATCTGTCCAGAATGTGAAGAAAAATTCACCCGTGAAGTAACTTTAGACGAATTAATACATCCAGACACATTCCATCCTTGGGATAAGGATGTACCATTTAATGAATATGGTTACTATGTATTAGTTCCAAGTGAAAGTGTGGTATATGGTGTTAAACTAAAGTTACCGTCTGTTAGAGACCATTTGAAGTTGTTATCATTAGTACCATCATATGAGTTAAATGAAAACATTAATAATTTAGGCGCTATATTTACTAAACCTTTACAATTAACATTGATTACTGGAAATATTGCATTGTTTAAGAAACCGGAAGATGAAGGTATATTGAAGGAGATTAAAGAGAGAAAAGCGCCGGTTTCTGAACTGGTTGACAAACTCGAGTTTATTACTGAGACTGACTCAACACAGGAAATACTGATTGCATACGAAAAGCATATATCATATGATGTAGGCGACCAAATTCTGGCGCTTTACGATGAACATTTCAAAGACTACATCATCAAATATTACACCAATATCACATGTCCAGCATGTAATCACTCCTGGACACATGACATTGACATTGAACTACAATTTCTTCGGCGAGCAATATTTGGACCCGCAAGCACCGAAGAAGGCTTATGACGGTTTCATTGAGACCGTTCGTCTTCTTCGTTATATTAACGACGGTGTTGTTCCTGACATTGACTCAATACTGAAACTACCATATCCAATATATGCAGACACTTTGAAAATGTTTGCTGATGATAAAAAGCATGAGTTAGAACGTCTACAGCAACAGCGAGGACAAATCGAGAAACGCTTCAAACAGTAAAAGGAGCCAACCATGTTAGTTGATCTGCGAGAGCTCCCACCTGAAATATACCAGCGAATACCTTTAAGTATTCGCACTAGGTCTTCCGTTTATGAATTAGACCAATTACCTGCGGAAATTCAGGCGCTTATTTCAAATCATATTCAACAACAACAGAAAGAAGATGTAATCACATACAAGCAGGTATTCGACTTCAAACCACATCTAAGTGAAAAGGCAGACTTTACACCAATCGACGAAATTTCCGCGCTTATCAAAGAATATCTCAAAAACTATCTACTCACATCACAATATGACTATCCTTTTGATCCAATCTTCGGTAGTCACTTAAAACAAAATCTTCAAACTCGTGATACTGCTACACGTAAACTACTTATTGACCAAGAAGTACAAAATATTATTAATGTAATCGCTAACGACTTACAAGTTCCCATTAAACTTGAGAATGTTACAATTAGTAATACCAGTAATGGTATTGCTTCTTACTATAATATTGTTATTAGTCTACGCATTAATGAACAAGCGCATACTGTTAATGTTACAGTTTAGTTCGTTTCCAACCAAGGAGGTATAAATGTTCATACTTGACCCTATAACTCCAGACCCAACAAAAAGCAAAAACTTCGTCTACGTTTCTGATACAGCACCATCATCGCCATTTCACAATCAGCTCTGGTACGACACGAACAACGATACGTTATTTGTTTACGATCAACCTAACAACAGGTGGGTAGCGTTATCAAATTCCGGTAACTGTACAGGTTCACTCCCTTGTGGTGACACTGGTGTATTCGGTGGTGGTTATGATGGTTCATCACACTTCAACACTATCGACTACATCACCATATCTACTCCATCAGATGCTACGGACTTCGGTGATTTGACCGTTATAAGACGTGCTTCATCAGCAACATCCAATGGTATCAACGACCGTGGTGTATTTGGTGGTGGTGCTAATGGTTCATCACACTTCAACACTATCGACTATATCACCATATCTACTCCATCAGATGCTACAGACTTCGGTGATTTGACAGTTGTGAGACGTGGTTTATCAGCAACATCTAACGGTACTAACGACCGTGGTGTGTTTGGTGGTGGTAGTAATGGTTCAGTTCACTGTATGAACACTATCGACTACATCACCATATCTACTCCATCAGATGCTACTGATTTCGGTGATTTAACACAGTGTGTTAGAACTGGATGTGCAACATCTAACGGTACTAACGACCGTGGTGTGTTTGGTGAGACATATTTATACTTGAACAATAGTGGAACAATAGTAAATGTCATTAGTTACATCACCATACCTACTCCATCAAATGCTACGGACTTCGGTGATTTGACTATTGCGAGAAGTGCTTTATCAGCAACATCTAACGGTACTAACGACCGTGGTGTATTCGGTGGTGGTTATAATGATTCATCACGATTCAACACTATCGACTATATCACTATATCTACTCCATCAGATGCTACAGACTTCGGTGATTTGACTGTTGCAAGAAGTAATTTATCAGCAACATCTAACGGTACTAACGACCGTGGTGTATTCGGTGGTGGTCGGAATGGTTCATCACACTTCAACACTATCGACTACATCACCATACCTACTCCATCAAATGCTACAGACTTCGGTGATTTGACTGTTAAGAGATATGGTTTATCAGCAACATCTAACGCTTAGTTCACTGAAGAATGTCAGATACAATAGGAAGGTGAAATAATGGCAAATATATTAATACCACTCTTTACAGATTTCACTAAACCAGTATATATCGCTACATCAACTGGTGATATAAAAACGAAAGTGTTGGTTAGGAGAGGGAATAAGCTTACGATTACTAAAGATTTTAATTATTTGGTACCGTATAAGTGTATGAATCCTGAATATACTATTTGTAATAGCGCGCAAGTTGATGTGTTTGACCCAGCGCAATATGATGTAGTAATGCCCCCGAATGCGGGGAAGTATATAGAGTTTATTGCTTTTGATACGAAGAAGGTGGGATACGTATGGTTGAATGTGGTGGAGAATTGTTACTTGGAAGATGAGGATGTGATATTGTTTGTTGTTGTTAGGGATTAGCGCGCAATTTTTCGACAAAAATAACCCGCCTACCTGTAATGGTAGACGGGTTTCACTTTAGTCAATGTATTTTGCGATTACACCGTATTCAGTTTCAGCGCTATTCCAATTCCTAACCATTCTAACAATTACTTCATCTCCATATTTGTCGAATACGCCATCTTTAAGTAACTGATCCGCCAATGTTGTTACTAAAACCTGGCGCTTATGATTCATTATTACAACAAACTGATTCCATATTCTATTAAATATTGCAACATATTTCTTACACATTGTCAATGACGTTGGTATTCCTTCTACTACTTCACCTTCTTTATTTACAGTGAAGTATGCAACATACTTACCATTAAATGACATTGTCATTATAAATCCGTAACTATTAGGTGATTCAGATACATAGTAAAATAACTTCATATTTGCTGGTATGAAGTTAGTGTCGTATGATGTAGTTGTAGTGTACGTTTTTTCGATTGGTATTTGTTCGTATTTTCGGTAATTATCGGCGCTTTTAATTGAAATAAAATGATTATTAAGCGCCAGTTCTTGCTCGAGTTCAACCATTAAATACTTACCATCATCTGACTCTCCAGTTACCTTTGCTATAACTGGCAACTGTAACTGTTCCATCAACATATTGAACGTGTCAATACGTTCATTCGTTTTCCTAGACAACTTCATTTCACCAATTGACAATACTGTTCCATCACTACTACCGATTGCAAATTTCTCCCTTGCAGGGTCAAATAAAATTTGTTCTAGAAACATAACGACATACCTCCTCAAATTTTTCATTTTCTCTATAAAGATTTCTGTTTCTTTCAGCAACCAAATTCCAATCAGGAGTTGCTTATGTTAAACACAGCAATGCAACCTTTCGCGCTTCAACAATATCAAGAAGAATACCTTCAACATTTAGCAAAATATGCAAACATTAACGCAACATCTCAGCTAATAGCATATTACAACATCAATATTAATGAATCATCAGTTGACCCAGATACTAAAGCATCATTTGACAGATATCATACTAGTGGTATTAAATTTGATTTATATGATTTTACTCCAGCATTTTATGTAACACCGTTATCAAATACACCAATTGAATCACCAGATACGATTGGTAATATATTTGACAGTATATTAACGGTATCAATATTTACAATTAGATACCCGCGAATAAATGATTTGATTGTTTTTTATAATCCAGCAAAGCGCGCAAAAGAGATATTCCGCGTTAACAATTTTAGAACTGTGCTTGAATTTCCGAAACAACCGTATAAGAACTTGTACTGGTATGAGGTATATGGCGAATACGCTCCAATTAAAGACGTTAGTGAGATAAATGTCGTTAACAGGTATGTGTATGACTTTATGTTAGAAAGCTATTTGCCGTATAATGTGTATCAGGAGAAAATGAAAACGTTAGGTGATATGGATAAATTGATTAATGAGGAAACAGCGCCGAGATTCAACTACAATTCCGATTACTACATCGTTGATGACAAAATTCCAGTTGAAATGAACTTACTACTCGCAACATTAGCCAGGCAATTCAACAACAACTATAATCGAATTTTTAGCAACCTGTATGTTCCATACGGTTTCTTCCACTTGATTGATGAACCAGATGACACATCGGTTGACTTGACATCACCTGAATTTGACACTGACTCGCATCGAACATACCACTACATCACTAAAACTGATGATACTCCAATCGAATACGAATATACACCAGACGCAGATTTCAGCGCTAATAATTTACTCTCATTCACAAACTCAACACTACGACTCGTAAAACATTACCGTCATCTTCAGCTTCTAAACAATCAAATTATACAACAGTAGGAGCACATCATGAGTACGTTTGACAATGTAAAAACATACGTTGATGAATATTTAAAGCAATATAAACCGTACAAAGAAGAAGAATTGTATCAATTGTTGATGGATTATATAACCGACAATTACTTAAAGGAGCTATACGAAAATACTCCCGAAAAGGTTATTAATTACCTTGACAAACAACAAATTGATACAGACTTATACGACAAAATATTAATTGAACTTGGATTTCCGGAATCAGTAATACAAAATGCATCAACTTATACAAAAGAACTATTAATTCGTTCCCTGTCTGATTTCACGCGCTATAAAGGTTCAATTAAATTCTTAAACAAACTAGCAACAGCATTCAATGAGAACTTCTCAATTGCAGAATTATACATTGATCGTGACAATGAATCAAATGAATGGGTACTACGACCAAGAATTGTATACAAAGGTGTTTCAACAAGAGAAATGCCAACAGTACCGTATCGTATTGCTTATGAAACAGTACCATCACTTTTGATATCACCAGAGGAGCTTGAGCAATTATACCAAGACAACGCATTGGTGTTACCAATAAAAAGCAATTTGTTAATGTTTTATTCGGATCAGTCTGTTCATATTTCAATAATTAAAGCGTTGATTTTCTGTACTTTTATGAAATATCAAGGCAACGAGCAGATTCCACTATACTTTTCTGACCATTTCACTAATGCAACTTTGGCTGATACAGTTCGCCTTTGGTACTATTTACTGTTACGATACTATAACGTCTCAACTTCCGCGCTTGACCATCAAATATTAGCAACAATTCTATCAACACAAAGTGATTGTCCAACACTGGAAGAGTTAGACAATATTGTCTCTGAATTCAACCAAATAAAATCAGCCGTAGATGCTCAGCGCTTTTATGACCATTATTTAGCAAAATACATACGAACAACTGGTCCAAATCCATCTACAACAGCTGATCAATTGCGAAACATTCTAAAGCAAAATAATGAAGAGCTAGCCAATTACATTGAAGATAGGCTTAGTCGAACTACAGTTGAAATTGAAACACCACAAATACTAAACGAGTTATTTGTCAGCATTTCACTTTTCGGCGCTAATAATCCAAATCCTACAATTAATAAATACATTAGCGACTTTCTTGAAACATTACCAATGATACAGATTGATATCAAAAAATCTTCGATGACATATAAAATACTATATCATCTCAAGCCATATCATGTAGAAGTCGTTGAAAAGACTTTGCCTCAACGTCTAATTGCTGATGATCCAATGCAAACCGCTTCTCCTATTGACGAAGAACAATTGTTCTTAAAGATGTATCTTGTATCAGTATTAACAATTGGTGAAACAATAACTTCGTTGATACGATTAAACACCACAAGCCCAATTAGTATTATAATGTCAATGTTGATTAAACTATATGTATCAGTTCTTGATTCATACAAGGTTGATGACATTTACAAAATTGTCACTGATTTGACAGACATATCTATTGAAACGATTGGTGAATCATTTAATCATTTAGTTAAAGAAAATAAATCAGCGCCGATTTCTATTCTATCATATTTTGAGACTGTTGTCAAATCAATTCGACAACTTACCGCTGAAGACGTAGATGATGAAGCTTACTCTATTACCACTGACTACGATATTTCCATAACACCTTCGAATGATACCAATAGTTTCAGTAATAAACTCATCACATCAATATCAACTGCTGTATTGTCGATACTCAGGAACCTAATCCGGCGCTTTAATATTGATAATCAAAATCTTCCCGACAATTTCAAACAATTGCTACACAAGCCATCTGTTCAACAGATATACGCTATTAGTGAAACAAATCTCGAATCTCGCATATTTTACTATATTGGCAACATCATCTTGCTATCCATTTATAGCAGTTTTTACAAACACAATGAAACATCAACAATCGATTACCTAATGCGAATGCATTTTCTTTCAACATTAAAACAATTATCGGTATCATCCTTGTCAGATCTTTCTGATAAACATACTAAAACAATACAACTATTTGCATCCGACAATATTTCAGTGTCGGATGAATACACCACGTCATAAAAGGAGTGAAAACATGAGAATCGAAAAGTATCATACAGTCGACGCTTATTCATTGAAAGACAAAGCAAAATTCGGCGCTAATTCCAACAAGAGACTACCAGGTCCTTTAACAGGTTGGGTTGAGATTTTCAAAAATAACAAGAAAATATTTGAAGGCTCCAACATGGTTGTTGGTTTAGGTAGAGAATTCGTCGCACAAAAAATATTTGACATGAACGGCGATAACCCTAACAGTTGGACACAGTTTAAAGTATCACATTTTGCAGTTGGTTCTGGCGGTGCAACCATCACCAACAGTAATGGTGAGAATGTTGTAACATTAAACGGTCCTGTTGGTAATGACGAACACCTGTATAATGCAATATCACTAAATAACAGCGGTTACTTAACAGAACCATCAAACGTTGAACATGCATGTAAACCAATTTCCGAAATTACATTCCAACAGGTTGAAATACCTTCAGAAGGTGGTACTAATTACTACACAGACGTTTTATGTGTATGTAAGATTGAAAGCGGCGATTTAGCTGACACTACTGAAATTAACGAAGCTGGGTTGTATTATGTATATGGTTCAACGACGAAATTGTTCGCGCATATTTGTTTTCCATCCAAATGGATAGAGCCAGATAGTGTATTCGAAATATACTGGACAATAAGAACTTAACGAACACTCGCTGAAAATACCTCTGCTACCACAACACAATCAGCAGCAGGATGAATCAGCATCGACCGTGGATCGCAGCTTTTCTGATAATAGGAAGAGTGCCTGTCCAACTTGGGCAGGAAACCGTGTTCAGACTGCAAACAGTTAGGCACGGTAGTTCACTTTGTTCAAATTCGGGCGCTTTTATCAAAAAAATTCAAATCTAAATTTGTTACAAACAGGAGGACATTCTAATGCCAACATTAGACAGAAGAGAACCTGGCGTATACGTCACCATTGAAGACGCTTCATATGTAGCACCTGCAATCGAAGTAGGTAGAGTAGGCTATGTTGTAATAGCTGCTCCTAAAGGTCCACATGACAGAATTGTTAAAGTTACATCTCTTGACGAATTCTATCAGCTATTCGGCAAACCAAATATAAAGAGATACTCACAATCGGCTTATGTTGCAGTAAAATTCTTACAGTATTCTAGCAATCTACTCGTTACAAGAGTAGTTCCTGACGACGCATATTGGGCTAATGCTTATGTTCAGAATGTGGATGACAACAAAATAAAAACAGAATCAGAAGGATTCACATTCACGAATGGTTCTGATACGGTTACTACTGATGATGTAGGAATTGCTGAAGTTAAGGTTGGTGATTATATATTCTTTGAAAATGATGCAGAACCAAGCGCGCAAAAAGTCACAGCTATTGACACAACTGCTAAATCAATAACACTCGCTAGTCCATATGGTGGAACTGGTGGAACTGGTCATGCCTATATACTGTTCAAATCAGATGACAACCAGTTCCAGTTTACAAATAACTCTGACAAAGTAATTGCAAGTCAGGACGGTTATGCAGAAATTAACGTCGGCGACTGGATATACCCAACTTCAGAGGATAAAAGTCACGCGCTTCAAGTTATTTCAAAAGAATACGATAGTGAAGCAAGTCAGTATGTTTTAAACCTTAGCGGTAAATACACTGGCTCCAGTGTGACATCAGACATTTATAAACTGTTAACATTCGTTCAGAAATCGAAGAAAGAAATAACAAAAGAAGATTCGTTTGATGAATTAGACAACACTGTTCCATTCTACTTCTATGCAACAGGTGCTGGAAAATACTACAACAATATTTACATCAGAGGTGTAAGAAACACTGACTTAGAGAAGATGTACATGGATGACGATGGAAACGTCTTGTACAAATTCATGTTTATGGATATCGGTATATACTACAAAGACCCAGTTACCGGAGTTGAAACATTACTCGAGGGTCCGTGGACTGTATCTCTCATACCAAAAACACCAGATGGTTCTAATGTAAGGGATCTCAGTTCCGGCGCTTTACTTTATATAAAACATGTAATCAACGAAAGATCCAAATACATCAGAGTTGTAGATGCTCAGGGTATCGACAGCCTCATCTACGGAGATGAAGCCGAAAATAATAGATTTAAAGTTATGTTACAATTAAGCGCTTCAGCTCCAAGAGTAACTAGATACGACACAATCAAAGGTGGAGTTGCAACTGGTGGAATTAAACTAGATAATGGTACAGATGGAACAGGTCAGTATGACATTGTCGGTAACTTCAATCCAACACCTGAGTATCTTGCAAAAGTAAAGAGGGCATATAACGGTACTCTCGAATCTGTTGATGGTTCCGTTGAACAGATGAGAGAATCCACATATCCATGGTATCTACCAGACTACATACTCGCTGGTGGATGGCCAGCTGATGTTGAAGATGGTGCAAGACAGCTGTCCGAAGATAGACAGGACTGCATCACTTTGGCAGACACTGGTGGTATTAAGTGGAAATATTCGGATGATATAGATGCAAGATTGAACGATGTTCCATGGAATACTTGGACAGCAGCTCTCTATGTACAGTATAGACAGATAAGTGATCCATATTCTGGTGAACCAATTTGGATAACGCCAGTTTACCATGCAACAGAGAGACACCTGTATGTTGATGGTGCTTACTTCATTGCTGAACCTGTTGCAGGTATAGAAAAAGGCGCTATACAAGAACCAATTAAATTAGCATACAGAGCCAATCATACTGAAAGAGGCGATTTAATCGATGCAGAACTCAACCCAGTTATAGTAGAGCCTGATGGTAAATACATATTGACACAATTAACAACTTGGAAGAGATTGTCAGTACTGAAGAGATTACATGTTGCTAAATTTGTCGCATATCTCAGAAAGATGATACCACCATTGCTAAAGGATATACTGCAGAGGAAAGCAACACAGTTCTGGATAAATCAGGCTAATATTAGGGTAACGAACTTCTTGAACAGGTTCTTGGAGAATCCTGCAATAGAAAGATATAGTGTATTGAAATCGTTTAGTGTTAATGTTGTATTTGATGATACAACAAGTGAATTGAATGTGTACATTGACATTACACCGATTAGAGCAATCGAGAAGATTAACGTATTCATAATCGTTCACTAAGCAATAGGTTCATTAAGATAGATTAGCGCGCGATTTCGCCACCTGTGCAATTTCGCGCGCTTTTCCTATTAAATCCTTTAAACTTTCAACGGAGGTAACAATGGCTAACACATACATAGAAGCACTTAATTCAATTTTTACAGACGTTTCAACTAAAGGTAGAACGTCTCCAGATGCTTTAACCAGAAACATTGGCGGAGACAGAGACACTCAACCATATATATCTGGTTACTTTCAGGTTTTCTTCGAACTTCCACCACTTCTTTTTGGCAAAACAACATCAACAGCTAAAGAATGGTTACATTCTACATGTGAATCATTCACACCACCTGGATATACAATCAACAAAGTCGATACTGTAGGTCTCGGTCAAGTCGGCGCTTCTTTTCCAACATCTAAAGTAATCACAAGACAATTCACATTAACATTCAGAGAATACCAGAACATGCCACTCTTGACTATTCTCAGAACCTGGGCAGGTCTATTCGACCCAATCCTTGGTGTATCTCCACTAAAAGGTAAAGAGTTCATTCCTACCAACTACAAAGGCAAATGCTACGTAGCATTAATGAAACCAACTGGAGCAGACGGTCAACAGGTAACTGCTGATGACATTGAAGACATCTATGCATTCGCTGGTGTATTCCCAACAAACGTTCCTGAAGAATCAATAACAAACAACCTAACAGGTAACGACAGCATCCAGTACAGTGTAACATTCTCCTTTGATGGGGCTCCAATAAATAGATTTGACGCTGACGTTGAGAAGACTGTTCTCGCAATGCTCAATGCAAAAAGCTACATGAAGACATATGAGAACTTCAGTTCATTCTTACATGGTAGCAAATCTTATAGTCCTGTTCAGGCTAATGAGCCTGAGAGAAAACCAGCAGAGTAAGCTGGTAATTCGCTTGTTGCGTTCACATAAAATTACTGCATGTGCTCCTCCCCACCCGCCTCCCCGGCGGGTTATTTTTGTCTAAAATTTTTGTAACTAATAATCACTACAGTAACTATATCCGCAACCTGGCTCTAATAGCGACATACTTCGCGTATATTAAACGATACAGCCAAATTCAATGTTTTATATTGCTGGTGCTCATATCGTCGCATATAGGCGCGTTTACGTCGCTATATGCGCAGATTATTCTGCGTATAGCATTCCAACTTCAGTTGCGGATGATAACACGCGATTTATCGTGTGGTAGCGTAACAGCTTCAGCTGTTTGCGATATGCGCATGTTTAAGCGCTAGTGGTATCTCGATTTTGGCAATCGCGTCAGTTACAACTAATTATAACATACACTCACTATAGTAACTATATCCGCAACCTGGCTTTAATAGCGACATACTTCGCGTATATTAAACGATATAGTCGAATTCAATGTTTTATATTGATGGCGCTCATATCGTCGCATATAGGCGCGTTTACGTCGCTATATGCGCGTGTTTAGGCGCTGGTAGCGTAACAGCTTCAGCTGTTTGTGATATGCGGAGAGTGAACCGCATATCACACTGCGACTTTCTAAGTCACAGGTAAACCTAGCGTCAATAATCATCGCAATTTGCGCGCTTAACAAATAAAATAAGGCAAGAGTCCACACTAGACCCTTGCCATTGAACTCGTGTTATCTAACATTCAATGTTTAGTGAAATATTTACACCATTTACCCTCCTTGTCTTTTTTCATTACAGCAGTTTTCAGACGTTCCACATTTGCATTATCGACAAACAATGCAAATATTGTACACCATTCACCTGTTTTATCTTTTTCTATCACAGCGTCTTCGAGACGCTTAATATCTGCACCTTTAACAGTTTCTGCGAAATATGCACACCACTGGCCTGTTTTATCCTTTTCTATCACTTCATCTTCTAATCGCTTAATGTCAGCACCTTTTACGTCAACAGCAAAGCAGTAACACGCCTCACCTGTTGCGTCTCTCTCAATCACTAAATCTTCAAAACGTTTGATATCAACATTTTTGTCACTTGCTGCAAATGCTGCACACCACCTTCCTGTTTCATCTTTCTCAACAATAGCACACTCCAGGCGCTTAATATCTACACCTTTGACCCATTGTGCAAAATATGTGCACCATTGACCAATTTTGTCTTTCTTTATTACTGCATCTTCTAATCGCTTAATGTTTGCACCTTTGATATATTCTGCAAAATATGTACACCATTCACCCGTTGAATCTTTTTCAACTACAGCATCTTCTAAATATTTAACGTTGGTGCTTCTACTGCTTTTTGCGAACTGATAACACCATTCACCCGTTTTATCGTACTGGATTAACTCATCTAATGTTTCTAGTTTCTTGATGATTGTAATTTTATCACCAACAACCTTATCATCTACACTGTCAACAACATTGATATCAACCAATGCGTATTCGTTGTTTGCAACATTAGGGTAATACTCAATAGTTTCAGACAGGTCACAATGTGCAGAAGCGTGGAAGCCACGCTCACATATTTTAACTTCTTCAGCCGGCATTGTATACGTTTTGCCAACTTGATACTGAAAACTGTTGCAAATTAAACCTTTGTTAAAAGCTTTTACTGTAATCATAAACACCTCCTTTTCAACTTATTGCTTCAATAGACAAGGAATCTATCTATCATCAGATAATTTCTATTTGCATTTGTTGAATCTAATACATACTCACTACAATAACTATACTATAACCTGGCTCTAATAGCGACATACTTCGCGTATATGCAACGATACAGTCGAATTCAATGTTTCATATTGATGGCGCTCATATCGTCGCATATAGGCGCGTTTACGTCGCTATATGTGCAAATTATTCTGCGTATAGCACTCTGATTTTAGCCATGGGTGATAACACGCGATTTATTCGCTGTTGGCGTAACAGCTTCAGCTGTTTGCGATATGAGCGTGTTATCGCGTGTATGGCATTCTGACTTTAGCTGAGAATGTTAACACGCGATTTAAGCGCTGTTAGCGTAACAGCTTCAACCACTTGCAATAGCCGCCGCAATTCGCGCGCTAAATAAAAATAGACAAAAATAACGGACGACTATTAAGCCGTCCGCATTCGCATTTTAACCTTAGCCTTTTGTGACTATTACCTTTCTATTTTCATCCTGCAGTTCGATCATCCAGACTAATTCTTTTATGTCAATACCTTCTAGAATTTGCTTAACATCTGGCCACTTAACGCATAAACGTATGCTTATATTGCCATGTTCCACATTGTATTGTGGTTCACCGTTTACACCTTCTGTATGCCATTCTCCGTCTTTGAATTTGCGCGCTTCTTCCAACAATTTCTTCAACAATTCACTATCTTTCACCGTTTTCCCAGCGTGTTTTTCTAAAACCTGTTCAAAAAGTACCATTTGCAATACCTCCTTCTTCAATTTAAAATTTTGTGAACACATCCTACAATCCATTTGCATTGACTTTTGTACAACCGTCACATGTTTCACCTCCTACATATGAAAAAGCAATTCTCATTTATAATGATTTCTGTTGAAAAGTGGTTACAAAATACTGAACTCTCTGTGAACGTTCATTGGTAGTTCACTCAATTACAATGTGATTATCAATAGGACGTATCAACGTTGAATCGAACATAATCTACTGCGAATTGTAATTCTCTCTGGTGACATGTTCACTAAAATACTCATACCACTTGCCTACTTCATCTTTTTCAGCTATAGCATCTTCTAAACGCTCAATATCAGCACCTCTGACATATATCGCGAAATATTTACACCATTCCCCAGTTTCATCCTTTTCAATCACCGCGTTTTCGAGACGCTTGATATTAGCACCTTTGATATTTGCAGCAAAATATGTACACCATTCACCCGTTGAATCTTTTTCAATTACTGCGTCTTCTAAACGCTTAATATTAGCATCGTCAATATTTTGTACAAAATATATGCATAATTCACCTGTACTATCCTTTTCTATCACAGCGTCTTCGAGACGCTTAATATCAGCATCTTTAATCCATTTTGCAAAATATGTACACCGTTTTCCAGTTTTATCCTTTTCGATTACAGCATCTTGCAGACGTTCTATGTTAGCATCTTTAACCCATTCTGCAAATTCAACACACCATTTTCCCGTTTTATCCTTTTCTATCACTGCTTCCTCTAAACACCCAATATTAGCACCTTTGACATATATCGCAAAATATGCACACCATTCACCTGTCGGGTCTTTTTCAATTACAGCGTCTTCTAATCGCTTAATATTAGTACTTCTACTATCTCTTGCAAACCAGTAACACCATCTGCCAGTTTTATCATACTTAATTAACTCGTCTAACGTTTCCAGCTTCTTGATGATTGTAATTTTATCACCAACGACTTTATCGTCGGTGCTATCAACAACGTTGATGTCAACTAGTGCATATTCGTTATTTGCAACATCTGGGTAATATCCAACGGTTTCCGATAGATCACAATGTGCAGAAGCGTGGAAGCCACGCTTGCATATTTTAACCTCTTCAGCGGGCATTGTATACGTTTCACCGACTTGATATTGAAATCCGTGACATTTAAGACCCCTGTTGAATGCTTTTACTGTAATCACGAACACCTCCTTTTTCACACAAAAATTACCCCTGTGTCTACAGGGGGTGTTAGGGTGTTAACTACAGTTCATATTCCACTCTGCGCATTGATACGTTGTCATTCTCAACTGCACGTTTGAGTATCTGTTGAATCATCTCGACATACTTGTCAAACTGTTCCTTGGACAACCCGTGCAAATCCGGCGCTTCTTTAATCATTTTAATTTCATCATCCCTCAACTCAGTCACATCATATCGTCCTCCATTTGGCAAATATTTAACAATACTTTTCCCAGTATATGATATTTCCAAATCGTACCCCTCAGCTCTTAAAACTTCCCGTGTCATATCCAATAATGTCACTGCGTTATACACAGTTCCACCATCATGTATAATACTAACATGTGCTACAATCATTTCATTGCCTCTTTCAACGTAATCGACTACAATTTTTTTCACTATTTACTACCTCCTTTCACTTGATTTAGTCTGGTATGATACAGCTGTCTGGATAGATATCACCTAAAGCATTAATGCCTATACCAGACATATCTTCCTTACTTAAGTCAGACAAGTCTGATCTGAAAATTTTCAGTTTTTCATCGCCAACAATCTCTACACCTAACTTGAAAACGCCGTCTGGTATTAGTGGCAGAACTTCTTCTTTAATACTTTTGTAATTACTATTCATCCTGTGATAACTCGTATCGGATAGAACTAGACCGAGTTTCAAGTTGTTAAATGGTTCTACAATATTAAGAAGTGGTTTGATGTTAGACCCATTCGAAAATAGAATGATGTTTGCATTGGAACATTTTGTTTTCAATAACTCTAATACCGCTTTAACAAGCGTAGGTTTTAGACTAATCTCTCCACCGAGAATTAGCACTTTCTTCACTTCTGACAGTTCTATGTTATCTAGAATCTGTTTAAGTTTCTTCACGTCTATATCTTCAGTATTATTATGCTTATTCTTTACGAAACAGTGTTTGCAATTGAAATTGCATTTAGTTGTTATTTGTATCCCAATCTCAGCAATTTTCATTTTCCTTACTTCATCAATTGTCAACTGTCTCATTTAACACCTCTTCGTGTTACTTTGATATATTAACCACAAGTTTGGATTACATACCAGTCAGGTATGGTAATTCACAACATCATTGTCCAGTGACCAGTCTGGTCTTTCTTTATCGCTTCACTTTGGAGTCGTTCAATATCAGCTCCTCTTACATCTCTTGCGAAATGATAATACCACTCACCTGATGAATCTTTTTGAATCACCGCTTCTTGCAACTTTTCAATATCTGCACCCTCAATAAGTCTAGCGAACCAATAACACCACTCACCAGACTCATCTTTCTTTATCGCTTCACTTTGGAGTCGTTCAATATCAGCTCCTCTTACATCTCTTGCGAAATGATAACACCACTCACCTGATGAATCTTTTTTGATTACAGCATCTTCTAGTTCTTTAATATCTGCATCTTTAACTCCTGAAGCAAACCACGTGCACCATTGGCCAGATTGATCTTTTTTAATGACTTCTTGTTGCAATTTACTAATATCTGCTCCCTTAATAAATCTAGCAAATTGGTAGGACCACAAACCAGTTTTGTCTTTTTGAATAACTGCTTGTTGTAACTTACTAGTATCTGCTCCTTTCACATCTTTTGCAAAATTACAACACCACATTCCAGATGGGTCTTTTTCAATAACTGCATTTTCAAGATGTTTGGTATTAGCGTTTTTAACAGATTTAGCAAAATGATAACACCATTGACCTGATAAATCTTTCTGCATTACAGCATTTTCGAGACGCTTAATGTTCGCACCTTTAACATGATTCGCAAAACGATAGCACCATCTGCCGTCTTTATCTTTCTCTATGACAGAATTCTGTAACTGTTCAATATCCGCCCCTTTGATATCTTTTGCGAAACGATAACTCATTTCACCTGTTCGATCATTCTTGATAATAGTGTCTTGTAATTGTTTGATAGTATTCATGTCATTAGTATTTTTTGCAAACTCATAACACCATTCCCCAGTCTTATCGTACATAATCAACTCGTCTAATGTTTCCAACTTCTTGATAATTGTAATCTTATCACCAACGACTTTATCATCTGTGCTACTGACAACACTGATATCGACTAGTGCATATTCATTATTCACAACATCTGGGTAATAGTCGAGAGTTTCCGATAGATCACAATGTGCAGAAGCGTGGAAACCACGTTCGCATATTGCGACTTCTTCAGTCGGCATTGTGTATGTTCTGCCGACCTCGTATTGAAATCCATTGCATATAAGTCTTTTGTCAAATGCTTTGACTGTTATCATAATTAACTCCTTTCATCTTATATTTATGTATCTGATAGTCCATACCGAGATAATTCATATTCTGATTTAGCCAAAGACATTTCTTTATAGCTCATCTTGTGAAGATCATACTCAACACTAAATAATACTATTTTGGCGTCGTTTTCATTTGCAATAAAAACTATACTCTTAACTTCTTTTAGATATTCTTCAAATTGTCTCCTTTGTAATCCCCGTAAATCTACTGATTTTTTGATCATATTGACTTGACCATCATGTAGTTTATACACTTCATATCGACCTTTGTTTGACAAACATTTAACAATAGAAGCACCTTCATCTGTAACTAACAGTTCAAATCCCTCCGCTTTTAGAGCATATTGCAATAATTCTATTAATGTGGTTGGGTGGTATATAGTGCCATCATTACACATGACATTTACGAGAGCTACATATGGTTCTTCACTTGCGTCTGGGTTTACATAGTCAACCATAATTTTCTCTATCATATGTTCGCCTCCTTTTAAGCAATGAAAGTGAAGTGCTGAAAATTACTAATATCAAAATCGGTGCTTTCAATTACTCATTTAGTTTCATCTATGAATTGATCAAAGTTCAATGTCGTATAATCCGTTACTCCGCCTAACTTACCATTCATATACGCTTTGTAAATATCATCCACCGTTTCAATACCGTTTATTTCACTCAGCTTGTACACATCATTACCATCACAAATTTGTATATTGCACAAACTGAATAAATCTTTATTTTGTAATAGTTGTGCATCATTACTTGTAGCTATGATTCTGCCATTTGCTGTTCGTAAGAACCTCGCCCATAACTCTTTAAGTGTTTCATAATCAATTCCACTGTCTAAATCTTCCAGTAATACTATTCCATCTTCTACTTGCATATGAATGATAGCAAATAGACCTTTTAGTATACCTCTAACTCTGCTACTGCTTCTAATAAATTCCTTGATACTACTATCATATGTTATGCCGTTGCAAGTGATAGTATTATCGGAGCTAAACGTAACAGTGAGATCGAAGTCTTTCAGTAGGCTCTGTAAATATGCAACATAGTCTCGTCTACGCCTACCTAGTAGGTATAGATGGTTATCTATATTATCATCTGTGATATATGCAAATCTAGCTCGTATATTTAATAAGCTAACCTTTTTATTATTTATATTAATTTCAATGGGACCATTACTTGCAAATGTAACTTTAGTTTCACCGTTTAAAGATACAGTCGAATAGTAAAGGTGAGAAGTATAGCTTCTCATATGTAAGAAATCATCAGTTATGCACAATGCATCATACACATTTTGCAAAATTTGATATTTCCTTTCATCACCTAAGATAAGAGTAGCTTTAGACAATGTGGTATCTTTGTAAGTGAAATTTTCATGTTGTTTACCGCAATCTAAATCGAAATTTATGCTACCTGTTTGAATGGATTTGAGTCTTATCATTGTGAACCTCCTTTTTAATCAACGAAAGTTAAGCGCCAAAAATTCAGCGCTTTACCTGGTATTTTTCTTAATTTTTCTTCAGCTATATTTCGTAGACGTTCAACATTTGCACCTTTAACCCATCCTGCAAATTCAACACACCATTCGCCCGTTTTATCTTTCTCAATTACAGCATTTTCTAAACGTTCAATATTTGCACCTTTAACCCATCTCGCAAACAAATAACACCATTCACCTGTCGTGTCCTTTTCAACGACTGCATCTTCTAAACGTTTAATATCGGCCTTATTAATATACTCTGCAAAATATAAACATAGTCGTCCCGTTTTATCTTTCTCAATAACAATATCTTGCAATCGTTTAATATCTGCATCTTTGACATGTTCGGCGAACAAATAACACCATTCACCTGTTGTATCCTTTTCAACGACTGCATCTTCTAAACGTTTAATACTAATATTGTCAATGTATGCTGCAAATTGATAAGACCATTTACCTGTCTTATCCTTTTCTATTACAGCATTTTCAAGATGTTCAGCATCTGCATTTTTGACATATTTCGCAAACAAGTAACACCATTCACCTGTTGCGTCTTTTTCAACAACTGCATCTTCTAAACGTTTGATATCAATGTTATCAACACACGCTGCAAACTTATAACACCACTCGCCTGTCTTGTCCTTTTCAACAACCGCGTCTTCCAGACGTTTGATATCAGCATCGGTACATTGGACCTGTTTTGTATACTCAACGCACCATTTGCCTGTTTTATCATACTCAATTAACTCGTCTAATGTTTCCAGCTTCTTGATAATTGTAATTCTATCACCAACGACTTTATCGTCCGTGCTATCAACAACATTGATGTCAACTAGTGCATATTCGTTGTTTGCGATATTGGGGTAATAATCAACAGTTTCAGACAGGTCGCAATGTGCGGAAGCGTGGAAACCATGCTTACACATT
>Ga0256838_1000135_pt1 | contig 52717 bp, 47 predicted proteins | sample 4571419metaG_FD_185978 | JGI IMG/M metagenome (GOLD analysis project Ga0256838, IMG submission 185978) | Hydrothermal vent microbial communities from Guaymas Basin, Mexico - 4571-419 | ecosystem: Environmental > Aquatic > Marine > Hydrothermal vents | place: Mexico: Guaymas Basin | collected... | reverse complement strand
ATCAAAAATTCCAAGAAGAGAAAGTTAAATTTCAAAAATTGATGCAACAAGAGAGTGATTTAAAATCTAAAGTGAATGATAATAATTTAAAAGAGATTCAAAAAGAGTTAGAAGTTGCTAGAAAAAAAGAGCAAGAATTAAAAGATAAAAATATTTTAGAACAAAAAAAGTTTCAAAAGATTCAAGAACAAAAATCTAAAGAGTTAAAAGATGAATCGGATAGATTAAATGCTCAAAAAATATCAATGCAAGAGCAAAAAAATAAATTTGAAGATGATTTAAAAAAAGCTACAAAAGAGCAGATTAAAATAGAGAAGCAAAAGCTTCATGATAAGTTAAAAAAAGAGTTAGAAGATGAACAAAGTGAATCTATGGCATTACTTAAACAAGAGTTAGAGCAAAAATCTCAACAGGTAAAAGAGCTAAATAGAAGTAAAGCAGAAATAGAGAAGCTAAAACGAGAAAAAAATGAAATAGAATCTAAAGCCAAAGCAGATGCTCAAATAGAACTAAATCAACAATTTGCCCTAGAAAAAGAGATTATTAAAAGAGCTTTTGAAGAGGAGAATGAGCTAAGCTTAAGAGCAAAAGATGAAAAAATAGAGCAAATGCGAAGAGATATTGATAATGCAAGACGAAAGGCAGAACAGGGTTCTATGCAAGTTCAAGGTGAAGCATTGGAGTTAGCAATTGAAGAGTGGTTAAGTTCTCAGTTTGCATTTGATAGTGTAGAAGAGGTAAAAAAGGGTGCTTTTGGGGCTGACTGTGTGCAAATAATACATACACGTGAAATTCAAAATTGTGGTGTGATATGTTATGAAAGCAAAAATACAAAAGCTTGGAGTGATGGTTGGCTAACAAAACTTAAACAAGATATGCTAAGTGTAAATGCAGATTTGGGGGTATTAGTTACATCAGTTTATCCAAAAGATATGAGAAGAATGGGATTTGTGGATGGAATTTGGGTTTGTAGCTTGGATGAATTTAAAGGTAGTTCCTCACTGCTTAGAGACTCTCTTATTCGTGTGCATAAAACAATTAAAAAAGAGGAAAATAGAAGTGATAAATTAAGCTTATTGTATGATTATATGACAGGGAATGAGTTCTCTTTACAATTACGAGCAATTACAGATGGGTTTATAAAAATGCAAGAGGAGTTGGATAAAGAGAAACGCTCACTAATGGCATCGTGGAAGCGAAGACAAAAAACTATTGATGGAGTTTTGGCAAATACTACAGAGATGTATGGTTCTCTTCAAGGGATTGCAGGAAGCTCTGCTATTGCTCATATTGAGGCATTGGAGCTATCTGAAGAGATAGAGTAGATATTATGAAAATAGAAAAATTAGAGATAAAAGATTATAAACAATTTAAAGATTTAACATTAGATTTAACTTATCCCAAAGGACACCAGAAAGCTGGTGAACCTTTGGATAAGATTTGTATTATTGGACAAAGTGGAACAGGAAAAACTAATTTATTGGAGATTATTCGGGATAAATTATATACAAATAATGTAAAAGCAGATTATGTTAAAGATGATAATTCTGATAGTGAAAAAATATATTTTAGTGGAGTAAATAAAGTAGATAAACAAGATATATTTAAACTAGAAAGAGAGATATTTAAACTAGCAAAAGAAAAATATGAATTAGAATTAGAAAAATATGAATTAGAAAATATTATTGAAATGCTAAAATATGAAGATCTCCCTCAAAATTTAAGAAATGCAAAAAATGATAGAGAAAACTTACAAATTGAAATCATAGACAAAGTAAAAGAGATAAGAGATATTTTCAATGAAGAACACTTATTGCTGAAACCCATAGATATAAAATATCAAAACCTAGATGAAACTGCTTGGTTCTTATTAAAAGAAAAAATTGAAAACAATAGTATAGAAGAGAAACAATTTGATTCTAAATTATTTAATAAAATTATGATTGATAGTTCTTATACAGAACAAGCTAAATTAGATAAAGAAAAGTGGAAGAATGAAAATGAAAATATTTTAGAAAATATTTCTAATAAATTAAATGAAATTTTAATAAGATTTAATCTTGAACTTACAAAAATAGATAAGAACCAAAAGTCTTATAATGATTTAATTTTTAAAGATTTATCAAATGGAAATATAATAAAGTATGATACTTTAAGCACAGGAACTAAAAATATTATAGCAACTTTTATCCCTCTTAAAATCCATAATCCAAAAGATAGTATTATATTAATAGATGAGCCTGAAAACTCTTTTTATCCTGATATTCAACGAATGCTTACAGATTTATATATGGAAATAGGAGAAAATAATCAACTTATTTTTGCAACTCATTCACCTCTTATTGCTTCTAGCTTTGAACCGTGGGAAGTTGTGGAATTAAAATTTGATGAGAATAATCAAGTTTATAGAGAGTTGTATTTTGAGGGTGATAGACATGTGGATAATTATATGCTTGACCCTAGATTATTGACTTGGACTGGAATTTTGACAAAAATCTTTGATTTAAAAGAAAAATCAAATTTTTCTGTTAGAGAAAATAAGCTTATGGAATATGCAACTTTAAAAGCTCAAATAAAAACTGTTGCGAATAGAGAAGAAAAAATAGAAAAGGTTAAAGAACTTAAAAAACTTTCAAAATTATTAGGACTGGAAAACAATGAGACGAATATATAAGACTGAAATACTTTCTTCTTATTATAAAAATTGGATAGAACAAAAGAAATTTAAAGAACAACATCCTAAATATGATGCAGGAAATGTACATTATTTTGATTTAAGAATGAGTCTTTTTTATTGTCAAAAAGGTTTATGTGCTTATACTGAAGAAAAATTATGTAAACCTCATTTTTTGACAAAGGATAAATGGAATAATGGTAAATATATTGAAAAAAAAGAGAATATTAAAACTAAAGGACATGTTGAACATTTTAATGAAAGTTTAAAAATAACAAAAGGTTGGCTTTGGGATAATCTTTTTATGGTAGATGGAGACATAAATATAAGTAAAGGAACAAAGCCAATTAAAGATATTTTAAAGCCTTATTCTCCTAATTATAATGAGTATAAATATTTACAATTTGACTATGAAACAGATACTTTTTTTGCTCATATTGATTTAACAGATGAAGAGAGAGAAGATGTAAATTATATGATTAAGACCTTAGGTTTAAATAGTGTACAAAGAAGAGAAGATATGATAGAAGATTTAAAAATTGATTTTGAATGTGATATGGATTTAAAAGAACCTAATGAATACATCACTGCGTGGAAGATGACATTAAAACAATTAGAGGCAATCTAAAATAAAGGATAAAGCATGACAGAAAAGATGAACAGCACAGAGGAAGAGGCTCAAAAATGGTTTGAGGCTTTTATTTTAATGAAGGGGTTTATAAAAGTATTGAAGATAGAGAAAGTTTGACTATTCGTAACTTTGGGAAATTTTATATTAGAGAGAGTTCTCGTGGAAGTATTATATTTAAATTTACTCCAGCTAAAAAGATGAGAAATTTAGTGGGCTATGCTTAAAAGTTCTAACTAATCTGGTGGGCGATAATTAGACTCTTTTTCTTTTCTTTTTTTTCGTTCCTCTTTTTTTCTATCCATTAAGATAGCATCTTTTAAATCCTCTTGATTATCATATCTTGCAGCATCAATAAATTTAGATTGATCATCAAATTGTCCTGTCTTTACTCCCCAAATCAAAGATAAAAGTCCCAATGCTCCAAGAAAGGTTGAGACTCCAAGCATCAAGATAATTACTGTTTCACTCATCTGAATCCTTAAATTTAATATTTTTTATTCTCATAGAGTTAGCCACAACTATTAAAGAGCTTAGGCTCATTGATAATGCAGCAATCAGAGGTGTTACAAATCCCATTACTGCCATTGGAACAGTAATCATATTATAGAGTATTGAAAATCCTAAGTTCTCTTTTATCCCTCTATATGTTCGTCTTGAGATGAGAAATGCTTCATATAAATTTTTAGGTTTATCATTCATAAGAATCACATCACTTACCTCTATAGATATATCAGCACCACTTCCCATAGCAATTGCAATATCTGATGATGCTAAAGCGATAGTATCATTAATTCCATCTCCTGCCATCACCACAATATCACCATTTTTATGAAATTCATCTATTTTAAAGGCTTTATCTTGAGGTAATAGTTTTGAATGAACTTCATCAATACCAACCTCTTTTGCAACTCTTACAGCACTTTTTTCATTATCTCCTGTAAGCATAACAACTTTAATACCTAAATCTTTAATATTTTGAATCGCTTCAACTGCACCATCACGAATTTTATCTTGAAGCTCATAAATAACCATAACTTTTTTATTTATTGCATATATAAAGATTGAATTATCACTATTAATATCTCTTTTTATATCTATATTAACACCATTTTCTATCATAAATTCAACATTACCACCGAGTAAATTTTCAGTATAAAAATTACCCTTTAAACCTTTTGCTTCAATTGATTTAAAGTTCTCTAAAGAAAGTTCTTTAGTATACTGGTTTTTTATATGTGAAGCTATACTAACACTTATTGGATGTTTTGATAAACTAACAAAAGAATATAATAGACTTGGATCAAATCCATTTTTAAAGTTTGAGTTTACAACACAAGGTTTCCCTTCTGTTATGGTTCCTGTTTTGTCAAGAGCTAAAAGTGTAGTTTTTGCCATAGTTTCTAAATGTCCTGCTTCTTTAAATAAAAGCCCTCTTTTTGCTGATAGTCCAATCCCAACAAGTGTACTCATTGGAGTTGCTAAACCTAATGCACAAGGACACGCTATTACAATTACAGATATTCCCACAATTAGAGCCTCTTCAAAGTCACTAATAAATCCAAACCAAACAGCAAAAGTTATAACTGCAATTAATAAAATTATACTAGAAAAATATCCAGAAATTTGATTAGCCAACTGTTCTATTTTTGGTTTTTTAGCAATAGATTCCTCTAGCAAACTAACAATTGAACTTAAAAGTGAAGTTGATACATCTCTTGTTGCTCTATATCTAACTGCTGAATTTAGACATATACTACCACTTAATATATTATCATCTTGTTTTTTATAAATAGGTTCATTTTCCCCTGTTAAAGAGCTTTCATCAAAAGATGCTTCTCCATATATTATTGTTCCATCAATAACAATCTTTTCACCTGGGCGAACCTCAATTATATCATTCACTTTTATGGTTTCAACACTTACAAGAGATTTAATCTCATCTTCAATTTTTAGCACTTCTGTTGGAGTTGAACCCATAATCCCATCAAGTGTATCAACTGCTTGTTTTTTGCTTAAAACTTCCAGATATTTTCCAACTAAAACAAATGTAATAATCATCACAACGGATTCAAAATAGGTCTCACCACTTTGTGTGACCATTGCATAAATTGAGTATAGATAAGCTAATATTGCTCCAGAAACCACAAGAGTATCCATATTGACAATTTTATTTTTAAATCCAAAATATGCACCTTTAAAGAATATCCATCCACTATAAAAAAGTACAGGAGTTGCCAACAAAAACTCTGCAACATTCAAAATATCTTTAAATTTTTGCTCCATTCCTGTGAAATACCCTGCATATTGAGCAATAGCTATCCACATTATATTCATACTACCAAACACACCAACAAGAATTCTACTATAATAATCTTTTTTAGCACTGTTTGCTTTCTCTTCTTGAAGCGATGGGTCATAAGGATAGGCGTTATATCCTATAGCTCTAATAGTTTCAATAATTTTAGATAATTTTATCTCATCACTATCCCATACTATTTTTGCTTTGTTATTAGTATAATTAATAGATGCTTCAATTATCCCATCTTGTTTATGTAGAACCTTTTCATTTAGCCAAACACAAGCAGAACAGTGAATCCCCTCTATAATAAGATGAATCTGTTTAAGGTCATCATCAATATTTTTGACATATTTTTTTTCAAACCCTTCTAAATCAAACTTCTCTAACTCTCTATCAATATAGGTAACTGGTTCTAAATTATTATCTCCTAGTTTGTCATAAAAACTATTTAACCCTTCATCTTGAAGCAGATGATAAACACCTTGACAACCTTTACAACAGAAATATAACTGTTGCTGGTTATCATCTTGATCTTTAATCATCACATCTTCACCAAATTCTAAATTACAGTGAGTACATTTTATATTTGCCATGATATTAAATTATGCTAATTTTTCTTTAAGAAGCTCATTTACCTTTTGAGGATTAGCAGAACCACGACTAGCCTTCATAGTTTGACCAACAAAAAAGCCAAATAGTTTATCTTTTCCACCTCTATATTGTTCCACTTTATCACTATTATTAGCCAATATTTCATCAATAATTGCTAAAATTGCACCATCATCATTAACTTGTTTTAATCCCATACTTTCTATTAATTCATTAATTGAATCATCTTTAGTCATTAAAACATCTAAAATATCTTTTGCACCCTTACCATTGATTTCACCTGAATCAATTTTAGATACAAGTTCACCTAATTTTGAAGCAGATACAGGAGATGTTTCTATATTTAATTTTGCCTTATTTAATCTTCCTAAAAGCTCTGTATTTAACCAATTTACACTATTTTTAGCCGATGCTCCACTCTTAATCATATCTTCAAAGTAATATGCTAATTCTTTTGTAGAACATAAGACTAAAGCATCAATCTTTTTTATCCCAAGTTTTTCTATATATCTTTTAACTTTTGCATCAGGTAATTCAGGCATCTCTTTAGCTTCTGCTATCATCTCATCTGTTACAACTAAAGGACGTAAATCTGGGTCTGGGAAATATCTATAATCAGCAGCTTCCTCTTTACCTCTCATAGATTTAGTAATCCCTTTTTCAACATTCCAAAGTCTTGTCTCTTGACGAACCTCTTGTTGATAAACTCCATCTTCATACGCTTCTGTTTGTCTTTGAACCTCATAAGCAATCGCATCAGCTACAAATTTAAATGAATTAATATTTTTTATCTCTACTCTTGTACCATACTCTTTTTGCCCTTTTGGACGTATAGAGACATTTACATCACATCTAAAACTACCCTCTTGCATATTTGCATTACTAATATCCAAATATCTTACAGTTGAGTGAAGTTTTTTCAAATATGCCACAGCTTCAGCAGAGTTTCTCATATCAGGGTCACTTACGATTTCTAGTAGAGGAGTCCCTGCACGGTTTAAATCTACTTTTGAAATATCACCATCATGTATATTTTTCCCTGCATCAGCTTCAAGATGAGCTTGTGTCATTCCAATTCGTTTAGTTGTACCATCTTTTAAATCTATAAAAACTTCACCTTTTTGAACAATAGCTTTATGTAGTTGAGTGATTTGATAAGCAGATGGACTATCTGGATAAAAATAGCTTTTTCTATCAAAATTTGAACTTTGATTTACATTAGCATTAATTGCATACCCTAGTCTCATAGCTTTAATGGCTGCTTCTTTATTAACTACAGGTAAAGCTCCTGGAAGAGCTAAACAAGTTGGACAAGTGTTAGAGTTTTGACGCTCTGCAAAACTTGTGGGACAGGAACAAAAAAGCTTTGTTTTTGTATTTAATTGCACATGGACTTCTAAACCTATAACTGTTTCAAACATTCTTCTAAACCTTTTTTACTTATGAAATATCTTATAGAAATTATACCTTTTACTATATCGTATTATTCTTAAGTAGGTTTAGTTTACTCTAACTTGTTTAAAATAATCATCAAACCTTTTTTAATTTTACATAATTATTAAAAATATCTTTACCTTTTTTAATATGTAAAGAGATAATCTCTAATTCCTCTTCTAATATTAATTTATCTTCTTTTGAAGCGTTTTCTATTAATTTATATACCTCAACTCTTCTCTTTTTTAATTTTTTTAATAGTTGCTTTATACTCTTCTTTTTATTTGAGTTTATAGATTTATCTAAAGATAAAAACTCTTTAACATGACTAATAAATTTTTTTATACCCATTTTAACTACCTTTCTATTTTTTTGATAAAATCAGATTAATATCTTCTTCATTCATCAGAATATCTTTAGTGATATTATCTATATTAGCATCAGTATGAACAAAAATAATCTCTGCCATTTTCACAAGATTTGTACTAATATCATAAGCATAAGCACTATCATTCATAAGTGAAGTTGCCATCTCATTAGTTATTAAATTTTTTCTAATTAAATTATCAAGAGTTCCATTTGCAATAATATCATATTTTTCAGTGTGTAATTTAACTTTAGATAACATTAAAAGAATCTCATCCTCCTCTTTTAAAAAAGATATTTTATTAATATTTCTAAGGAGTTCTGCTAAATCAATTCTTATTTGATTATACTGCTTTTTAATATGTTCATTTGAGGTACTTGAATATTTTATTAAATTTTTTTGTAGATGTTTTGTATCTTTAATCGCCTCAACCATATATTTATTAGCAAGTTTAAAACTATATAACAGCTCAATATTATCTTTTGACATATTTACTTGTGCTTTAGATATAAAATCAATAATCTCTCCATAAATACCTTTTATATTACGGTTATATAACTTATCCATATCAACACTATATTTGCTATATGGATATTTTATAACTTCCTTTATTGGCATAACTGAAATTATATTTTGATGTTTCAGATTTAATCCTTGAATTATAATATCAAATGAATTTCTATATAAATGTTTTGATTCTTTGATAATTGCTCTAATAGATGTAGAAGGCAACTTTAATACAGATTTATCTAAGTATTTAACTTTTCCTTTTTCCAATCCCTTTGGAATAAAAAGTGTATTTAAAAATTTAACTAACCTACCAATAAAGATAGATACTACTGCCACACCCATAACATTAAAAATAGTATGAAACAGAGCTAATTTCATTGTATAGTTATTTTTATCTATATTTATAAAAACAGATAAATAATCCACTAAATCAGCAAGTTGATATATAAAAATTATAGCAATAAAAGCTGTAATAATATTAAATATAAAATGGGCGACTGCTAATCTTTTACCATTTTCATTAGATTTTAACGCACCCAAAATTGCAGTAACAGTAGTTCCTACATTTGCTCCAATTGCCAAAGCAAGTGCATTTTGATAATCAATTTGATTGGTTGCTAATGCAGTAATAATAATGGCCATTGTTGCACTACTTGATTGAATTACAACGGTGGCAATTAAACCAACAAATACATAAACAAAAATACCACTATATCCATCCATCGCATATTGAGCTAGATTAATACCCTCTTTTAATGTCTCAAACCCCTCTTTCATATAACCAATACCCAAAAATATTACACCAAGTCCTATTAAGACAGAAGCGATACCTTTATATGTGTTTGATTTGAAAAAAATAGGTATAACTATACCCATAACAATCATAGGAAAAGCATAAGCAGAAATTTTAATTTTAAGACCAAAAGAGGAGACTAGCCAAGCTGTGGTAGTTGTTCCAATGTTTGAGCCAAAAATTACACCAACGGCAGAGGTTAGCGTAATCAGTTTTGCACTTAAAAATCCTATAATAATAACAGAGATAAGGCTAGAACTCTGTACAATTGAAGTGGCTATAAAACCTGTTGTAATAGCTTTTGGTGTGTTACTTGTAAATTTTTTAAGTATTTTTTCAAGCATTCCTCCACTAAAAACTTTAAAACCACCCTCCATATACTCCATACCAATTAAAAAAAGGGCAATTCCACCAAAGATCATACTAATATTTGGGTATAAATTTAAAATAGCTAATGATCCAAATAACAATATAATAATTAAACTTGTCAAAATTTTATTTTTCATAAATTCCTCTTAAAAGGGCAACCTAAAGATCGCCCATACTTAATAGATGTTACGCACTTTATATAAATATTCATATTTTAGGGTATCCATAAGAGAGATACCCTCACACAATGCGCCAATGAAATAAGGAGTTTTTCGGACGAGATGGCTTTAGCCTCTCCCTAATATACGGCTAAAGCACCGTGTCCAAAAGTTAGTTGAATATTTCCCTTAATTCATTGGCATTGAAGGATACCCTATGGCTAATCAATATTTTGTAGGGGTAATCCCTCCCCTTGTGGTTACCCTTTAATTTTTAAAAAATCTAAATATGCCTAACATCAGATACTTAACTCTATTAGGGTAAATAAAATTTACCAAAAAATAAGCTACAGTACTATAATACTATACCTCTTATCATAAAGTATATACCAGCGGATAAAACAGCAGCAGCAGGAACAGTTATAAGCCAAGCAGCTATTATTTTTTTAACAGCATCTCTTTTTACATATTTAACTTTTTCTACATTTTTAAGTTGTTTTTTTGCCTCTTTTATTTTATCTTCCTCTTCATCAATCATTTTATATAAAGCTACAACTCTTTCATAATCATTTTTTTGTTTATTATCTTTTGCTTCAAGAGTTTTCAATTCATTATTTAGTGCTTTTAGCTGTTTTTTCTCATCAATTATAACCTCTTTCTCTGTAATGATATTATCATTTATATTTTTAGAATCAAGATATTCACGTAAAAAACCAACACCAAAGATGCCACCCACGGCAATATGAGTTGAACTTACAGGAAGCCCTAGTTGAGAAGCGATAATTACAGTTATTGATGCAGCCATTGCCACACTAAATGCTCTCATTTGGTCAAGTTCTGTTATCTCTGACCCTACTGTTTTAATAAGTCGTGGTCCATAAAGAGCAAGACCTATCGCAATACCAATCGCACCAACAGCCATAACCCATAATGGAATTTCAGCTTTGGATGATATTCCACCTGTCATCACAGCATCATTAATAGCAGCCAATGGTCCAATAGCATTTGCAACATCATTAGCTCCATGAGCAAAACTTAAGAGAGCTGCTGCAAAAATCAAAGGAACAGTAAAGAGCATATTAATCCCTGTTCTACTATTTTCTATCGTTAATGCTTTCTTTACAATAGTAGATTTTAAAATCATATAAACAATTCCAGCTATAATTAGTCCAAAGATAGATGCGACAAAAAATGATGGTTTTTTTGTATCAGGAAGGAATATTAAAATATCAACAATTGATGGCCAAATCTTTTTTAGACCTTTTAAAGTAAGATATGTAACAAATGCCCAAGACATAATTGCAACAAAAACAGGAACCCATTTTACAGCTGCTTCAACCTTATTTTTTTTAAAAACTATTGACTTTTTTATAGCAAATAAAAAGCTACCAGCAATAATACCACCTAAAACAGGAGATATTACCCATGAAGCAGCAATTTTTGCCATAGTTCCCCATGCAACAATGCTAAATCCAGCAGCAGCAATACCAGCACCCATTACACCACCAACTATTGAGTGAGTGGTTGAAACTGGTGCTTTTGCCATTGTTGCAAAGTTAAGCCATAATGCAGCAGATAAAAGAGCTGCCATCATTGCCCAAATAAAGGAATCTGTATTTCCACCAAATGCATTAATATCAATAATACCTTTTTTAATAGTATTTACAACCTCTCCACCAGCGATTAAAGCTCCACCAGCCTCAAAAATAGCAGCGATAATAATTGCTCCACCCATTGTAAGAGCTTTTGAACCAACAGCAGGACCAACATTATTTGCAACATCATTTGCTCCAATATTCATAGCCATATATGCACCAAATAAAGCAGCAATTGCTAAGAACATATTATTTGGTATACCACCAGTAGTAAGAAAACTATAGCTTAAAACGGCCACCATAAAAAATAATGCGAATCCAAGTCTAAGAAACTCTATTCTACTACCTTTCATCGCCTCTTTTTGTATCTTTTTGAACATCTGTATTTCCATAACAATTCCTTTAAGGTTATCTATCTAATCCATATCTTACAAATTTTTCAATTCGTCTAATACCATCTCTAATCATAGCAATATCTGCTGCAAATGAAAATCTAAAATACCCTTCTGAACCAAATCCAATACCAGGAACTACTGCTACACCTGTTTCTTCTAATAATCTTTTACAAAAATCCATAGAATCATCTGTAATATCTTTAATATTTACAAAAAGATAAAAAGCACCTTGAGGAGCGATAACACTCATACCAGGAATTTTATTAAAAAGCTCTACAGCCTCTAATGCTCTTGATTCAAAAGCTCTTCTCATCCGTTCAATATCTCTATCAATCTCACCTTTTAAAGCAGGAATTGCTGCTGCTTGTGTAATTGAATTTATATTAGAAGTACTTTGGCTTTGTAATTTATTCATAGCAGATATTAACTCTTTATTTGGTGATGCTAAATAACCAAATCTCCATCCTGTCATTGCTGCTGATTTACTAAGTCCATTAATTGTAACTGTTCTTAAAAACATATCTTCACTAATACTAGCTACAGATACAAACTCTGTTTCATAAACAAGCTTTTCATACATCTCATCACTTGCTACAACTACATTTGTATTTTCTAATACTTGTGCTAACTCCTCTAACTCCTCTTTTGAGTAAACACTCCCTGTTGGATTAGATGGTGTTGTAAGAATCAACATTTTAGTTCTTGGAGTAATTGCATTATATAGTTGTGCAGGGGTAATCTTAAATTTACTAATATCATCTGTTTCAATAATAACAGGTGTTCCTCCACTATACTTTACAAGCTCTGGATATGTTACCCAATATGGAGCAGGAATAATAACCTCATCACCCTCATCAATCAACGCTTGAAAAAGGTTAAATAGAGAGTGTTTAGCACCATTACTTGTTATAATTTGAGAGGGTTTATAATCAAGATTATTCTCATTCTTTAACTTTTGACTAATGGCTTGAAGTAATTCTGGTGTTCCAGCAACTGCTGTATATTTTGTTAGCCCTTTGTCAAGAGCTATTTTTGCTTCGTTTTTAATCCATATAGGAGTGTCAAAATCAGGTTCTCCTGCTGAAAAACTCAATATATTTTTGCCCTCTTCTTTGAGTTCTCTAGCTAGAGAACTAATGGCAATAGTAAGAGATGGGGATAATGTTTTCATGCGTTTAGATAGCATATTTATACCTTATATAAAAATTTTAGATACTTATATTATACTATTTAAATAGTTAGAAATTGGTTACAAATTAATTATTTGCCTTTAGCAAATGCTTCTCTAATTTCAGATTTATTAAAAGGTTTGGATATAAGTAGATCATATAAGTTTTTTTCCTCTTCATCTATCAGTGGATCACCTGTTATTGATATGGTAAAAATTCTTTTTTTTGAGCTTTTTTGTTCTAATTTTTTATACTCTTTTAATACATCTGTACCTGATACATGAGGCATATGTTTATCTAAAAATAAAATATCATAAGGTTTATTATCTATTAAACTACTTTTTAACTTATCTAATGCTTTTTGACCATCTAAAACATAAGATATATCACAATACTCTTTTTCTAAAATTGATTGAAGAAGCATAATATTTATCTTATTATCATCAGCAATTAAAACTTTTGTAGCATTTCTTGAAAAAAGACTATGATGTATTTTATCTCCATAATATGTATTTGTGGAGATAATATCAAAATTAGATAATCTTAAATCATTAGATAAAGAGAATAACTTCTCTTCTATAACTACTAAATTTAAATTATTATTTGAAAATTTATCTAATATATCTTCTGTTATTTTATGCTCAAAACAAAATAGATGGGTGGTATTATACTCTATATTACTACTTATAATAATTCTATCACTAGGCATTCCTAAATTTAAAATATATTTTTTTATATTTTTAGCATCAAAAGAGTCTATATAATCAGTTAATATTGTAACTCTTTTTTCTATATCTTCAAATTTTTCATAAGATGGAGTATTATCTACAACTGTTAATGGCATATCAAAATAAAACTTACTACCTTTATCTATAGCACTATCTAATTTTAAATTTCCACCCAAATCTTTTACATATTTTGATGAAATTGCCAATCCCAATCCAGTTCCTCCAAAATGAGCGCTAGTATCAGCTTGTGCTTGTTCAAAAGCTTTAAAAATTGCTTTTTGCCTGCTCTTTTCAATTCCAATTCCTGTATCTGCTACAGATATTTCTAATCTTTGATTAAGTGTATTAAACATCACTTTAAATTCTATATGCTTATCTCTTGGTGTAAATTTATATGCGTTTCCAATAAGATTAATAATAACTCTTTTTAGTTTTAACTCTTCAATTTTAATCTCTGAGGGTATTAATGGATCTATATATATAATATAGTTAATATATTTTTTAAACATATTTGCAGAGAATACATTAGCAATATCAACAAAAAATTTACTACTTAAAATCACCGTAGATTCAGAAGATGAAACCTCATGCTCTTTTTTTACTTTCTCCAATATAGAGTCTGTTAATTTGTTTATAAACTTTGCACTATCTTTGGCATTAGATATAAACTCTTTTAATCTTTTATCCTCTATTTGCTCCTCTATTAAATCCAAAAAACCATAAAGAGTATTTGCAGGTGTTCTAATATCATGAACTGTATTTGATAAGAACATCATAGTTTCACTTATCTCATTAAGATTATTTTCTTTTTGGGCTTTAATCTCATTTAACTCTTTAGAGATTCTACTTTTATCTATCTCTTTATTTTTTATTTTTTTCCCTGATAATATATTAATCATTTTAATCAAAAAAGAGTTAATAGATTTAATTTTACTCAAATCATTATGATTATAATTTTTAGGAAAACGGATGGATTTAGATGTTCTAACAATACCTACTAGATTATCATTATCTAATATAGGGATAATAATTTGTGATTTTAATCTTACTCTTCTTTTTGGATTATCTATATCAATATTATAATATTTCTCACTAGTAACATGATTATATATTGCTGGTTTTTTAGTTAAAAAACACTCATTAAGAAGACTCTCTGGATGATTTATGGGTAAGATAAGAACTTCGGAATCATCTTCACGATATAAAACTTGTTTCTCTTTATCAAAAACCAATAAAGTTGCAAACTCTGCATCTGTAAAATCTATTAATAATTTTTCTATAATATTATTAATCTCTTGATTACTATCTGTTTGAGATACCTTATCCATTGCCTTTGTTAAAATATCAATAAGAGTTACTTCACTATTTTTTTGCATTAATCAACCTTAAAATAAAAACTTAAAAGAAATATTATATCCTAAATAATCTTTAAGTTATAAATATATTTTTTAATAGGTTTAGGATTGCCTTTTTTAATATCTAATATCTTTAAAACTTTATTATTTGATGAATATATTTCATCACAAAGCATAGCCTCAATAGTTATATTTATCATATTACTTAACCATAATTCACCATATCTATTTTTTTTAAAGTTTTGTAAAAATATCTCTTTTTGTTTATTAGAATAATATATAAAAGTTCCATCTGTTTGAAAAAATATTTTTTTAGCTCCTTGAAATATAAATTTTCTAATATCTGTATCAAAACTTTTATGAGTTGTTGTTTGTATCAAAAATTTAGTAGCTTCAAATCCATCTGCTGATATAAATTTAATATCTTTAGGAAAAATATGATTTTGAACAGATTTAATTATCTTTATTGCACTATCTTTTTCTATTGAATCTATATTTTTAATTAAGAAATATGAGGTCACTCCTATAAATGGCAATAATGTAAAAAATTCTCTTCTATCCAAAATTACTCCTAATATTTACAAAGATAAGTATATCGTAATTATTATATGATAAAATTATAATTAAAAAGGGTTAATTATGAAAAAATCTTATATTATATTATCTGTGGCAGTCATATTTTTGTTATCTTGTGAATCAAAAGAGGACAAGCATGTGGCTAAGGATATTAAATCAGTAACACAAGAAGAGAGAAGTAATCAACCAAAACAAGAAGAGGAGAAAGATAAAGAAAATAATACAACAGAGGTATCAAAGATAGAGAAAGAAGTAAATTTAAAAGATGAAAATAAAACTATAGTTAATCGTATGGGTATCTCTTCTGAAGATGGAATTATAAAAATTGATATGAATCAGGCTAAAACTTATCTTAAAGATGTTGGTCAAGATATTAAAGAGAAAACAAAAGAGTTATCTAGTAATATGAAAAATGGTACAATCAATGTATCTAAAAGTGTCGGTATTGAGATGAATAATAGCAGACTAAGCATAGATTTTAATAAAACTAAACATTTTATGAAAGATATAGGTGGTAAAGTTATTGAGTTTACAAAAGATGTCAAAGAATTGGCTTCTGAATTTCAAGAAAATAAACAATAAAGGGAAAAAATGCAAAATATAGATATGAACTCTGATGAGTTTCAGGCAGAATTTAAGAGAACATGGAAATTTGTTGAAAAAGTAAATAACCAATTTGGTTTTGTTCAAAATCCAAATGAAGAGGTAAATGAAGGTGTTGCTATGGGCTTAGCTCGTAACAAAATGATTTATGGAAAAAGATATTGCCCATGTTTTATGGTTGAGGGTGAAACAAAAGAGGAACAAAAAGCAGCAGATAATCGTATATGTCCCTGTAAACCTGCTCTTCAAAAAGAGATACCAGAACAAGGTTATTGTCATTGTGGAATATTCTGTACAAAAGAATATGCAGATTCACAAAAGAAAAGTGAAGAGATGGAGGAGGTTGTTCATCAACATTCAAGAGGTTTAACAAAAGAAGAAACTGTAATACTTTTGGCAAAAGAACAACTTGATGGTGATGAGTTAGAAGCTCTAATTGAAGCTAAAAATTTAAATATGATACATTTTGAACTTATTGATGTTAGAGAGATGATGGAGTTTAGAATGGGGCATATTGTGGGAACTGATGCTCTTATACCAACTTCGCAATTTTATGTTAAAATTGAAGAGATAGAAGATAAAAAGCAAACTCCAATTATTGTGTATTGTCATACAGGAAGCAGAAGTTTTCAAGTTCAACATGCAATGAAATCATTAGGATTTAAACAAGTTAGTAATTTACAATATGGTATTATTGCATTTGATGGTGATACTCAAAGAGGTTAAAATTATAGGGGCAATCCCTTGTGGTTGCCTCTAGAAAAAATTATCTAATTTGACCTTGACCATAAATTTTAAATTTATAAGTTGTTAATCCCTCTATCCCCATTGGTCCTCTAGCATGAAGTTTATTTGTGCTAATTCCAACCTCTGCACCAAATCCAAATGCACCACCATCTGTAAATCTTGTACTAGCATTCACATAAACAGCAGCAGAATCAATTGCGTTTAAAAACTCTTCGGCAGTTGTAATATTTTCTGTAATAATTGCGTCAGAATGACCAGAAGCGTATTTTGTGATATGTTCAATTGCTCCACAAACTCCATCAACAACTCTAATATTTAAAATATTTGCCAAATATTCTGTATTAAAATCCTCATCAGTTGCATGAGATATATCTATAATATTTTGAGTATTTTCACACCCTTTAAGTTCTGTATGAGCAATATCAAAAGCATCTTTAAGTTGTGGTAAAGCAATATCAGCAATTTTCTTATCTACAAGAAGAGTCTCCATTGAATTACAAACACCAGGGCGTTGAACTTTTGCATTTATAGCAATTTTTATTGCATTTTCTAAATTTGCATCTGCATCTATATATGTATGACACTGCCCTTTATCATGTTTAACAACTGGAACTGATGAATTTTGAGATATATATCTAATTAACCCCTCTCCACCTCTTGGGATAATTAAATCTACATATTTATCCATTTTTATAAGCTTTGCAACACCCTCTCTTGATGAATCAGGAATAAGTGAAATCATAGACTCAGGAAGATCATTTGCCTTTAATACCCTTTGAAGAACAGTTGCAATTATCTCATTTGAATATTGTGCCTCTTTCCCACCTTTTAATACACACACATTTGAACTTTTAAAACATAATGCTGCTGTGTCAGATGTAACATTTGGACGCGATTCATAAATAATCCCTATCACCCCAATTGGCACAGATACTTTTTCAATTTTAAGATTATCTTCTGTAATCCATCCATCAAGAACTCTCCCTACTGGGTCTTTAAGAGATGCTATCTCCTCTATTGCTGTTGCCATCGCATCAACTCTATCACTATTTAAAAGCAATCTATCTTTTAAAGCAGATGATAAATTATTTGTATCAGCATCCCTCATATCATTTGCATTTGCTTCTACTATCTCTATTGTGCTATCTCTAAGAGCTTTTGCCATCTCTCTTAATATCATATTCTTTTTGGCACCACTAAGTGAGTTTAAAACCCGACTTGACTCTTTTGCTTTTATTAAAAATTCTTGCATTAATTATCCTTTTTTATCTCTTAAGATTATATCTTTTTATATAAAAAATATCAATAAAATTGTACCAAATAATATTCTATATACCCCAAAGACTACAAATGTAAATTTTTGTAAAAAGCTCAAAAATAATTTTATTGTTATAAATGCAACAACAAAAGATACTATAAATCCAACAATAAACGGCAACCAATTAATATTAGCAAATTCATTATAATGTTTTAATAAATCATATCCACTTACAGCTATCATCACAGGAATTGCTAAAAGAAATGAAAACTCTGCACTGGTTTTTCTATCCATCTTAAGAACCAATCCACCAATTATAGTTGCTCCTGCTCTGCTTGTACCTGGGATTAAAGCAAAAACTTGTGCAACTCCTATTAATAAAGCCTCTTTATATGTAATTCTTTCAACGTCTTTAATAATAGCTTTTTGTTCATCATAAAAATACTCCACTATCAAAAATATTACTCCACCAATTATAAACATAATAGCCACAACTTCTATACTAAATAACATCTTGATATAGTCTTTAAAAATAAACCCAATAATAGCTAATGGTAAAAATGCAACTATTAATTTTTTCCATAACTCTATTTTAGAGATATGTATTTTATCTTTATAGATAATCATAACTGCCAATATTGCCGAAAACTGTATAATAACTTCATACGCCTTGGTTACATTATCTTGAGAGATACCCAAAACTTCACTTGCAATTATCATATGCCCTGTAGAAGATATTGGTAAAAATTCTGTAAAACCTTCTATTATTCCTATAACTATAGCTTGAAAAATATCCATTTTTATTATCCTTTTTAAAAATTATATCATTTTATAGGTATAAATCTCAAAAAAACTCACCTTTTTTTGCAAAAGTGTTATATTATTTTTTGATGCTAATTCTTTTACATCTTCATTCATATTTTTTAGCTTAATATTTAACCCTAGCTTCTGATTTGATTACTTATTTACTATATTATTAATATATTTGATAATTTTCTTTAGAAATAAATATTTATATATAAATATAAGGTATAGTTAGAAAAATAAAATATTAAAAGGCTTAACTATGAAATTAAAAACTTTTGTATCTTCATTGATACTTTTTACACTTATTAGTTCAAGTTTAGTTGCCCGAAGCTATAGTGATCTCTCAAATAGATATAAATGGGTTGGAGTTTTTGTAAAATCTTCTAATAGAAGTGAACAGATTATAAAAACTAATGATAGATTTTATGATTTTAGAGATAGCATCAAAAGATTATTAAATTCTGGTTATATTGTAGATGATTTAAAATATGGTAATGGTAAATGGGTTGGAGTATTTTCAAAAAATTTATCAAACATATCTCAAACATATATTGAAACAGGTCGATGGGCTGATATGGATAGAGAAATATCGGCTCAGTGGGAGAGAGGTTATCGTATTACAGATATAGAGTATGGACTTGGAAAATGGATAGCACTATTTTCAACAGATAGCGGATACACTAATCAAGGATACGATAGAGTCGCAAATGCTTCAAATTTTAAAGAGATTATTCTTGATAGATGGAATAAAGGTTTTACTTTAATTAATGTTGAGTATGGCGAGGGTAAATGGCTTGGTATATTTTCAAAAGGAAAAGTTTTAGCAGATCAAACTATGGCAATTCGTGGTTATTGGCCAGATATGTGTAATGCTATAGATTCTCAGTGGAAAGATGGCTCAAAATTAACATCTTTAACTTATGGATTAAATAAATGGTTTGGACTTTTTTCAAAAAGCTCTAATTATCAACAGCAAGGATATGAGGCATCTCATACAATAAAAGATTTCTCAAAAATAGTTGCAAAAAGAAATAAGGATGGATTTAGATTGATTAATTTATCACAAGGGTGGTAAAAGTTATATAAACCTTGACAATTAACAACTATCTTACTAAAATAAATCCATTAAATAAAATGGAGAGTTAAGATATGTTAAATAAGATTTTTTCAATGCAAATGGCGGTTTTATTGCTATTTGCTTTTGCTTTTGCCATTGGTGGAGCAACTTTTATAGAGAATGATTATGGTACTCAAAGTGCAAGGGCTTTGGTTTATAATGCAAGATGGTTTGAGGTGCTACTTATTTTTATTATACTAAATTTAATATATAATATATTTAAATTTAAAATGTATAGAAAAGAGAAGATGGCTCAGTTTATCTTTCATATCTCTTTTATACTAATAATTATTGGTGCAGGAGTTACCAGATATGTTGGCTTTGAAGGGATTATGCATATTCGTGAAGGTGCAAGTTCTAATACAATGATGAGTGATATAATGCTTTTACAAGTTGATTTAGAAAAAGATGATAAAAAATCTCATTTTGAAAAAGTATTACACATGTCATCAATGAGTAAAAATAGTTTAAATGAAAATTTATCTATAGAAGAGGATAAGATTAAAATAGAGCTTTTGGAGTATCTGCCTAATGTTACAAAACAGATTGTAGAGGATAAAAATAGCAAAGATTCTATTATTGAATTGATGGTTTCTACAACTGCTCAACCAGGGAATCCTATAATTTTAGAAAAAGGTAAAAGCATAGATAAAGGTAGCTTTATTATATCTTTTGAAGAAAAAATTAATACCACTAAACCAGTTATATATATTAATGAAAGCTCTAGTGGTAAAATTACTATGAATAGCCCTTATGATTTTCAAACTGTTTTAATGAAAGATCAAAGTCAAGGAGAGATTCAAAAAGGTGATAATATAGATTTTAATCAAAAAACTTTATATCAATTTACTGATGGTATGTTTGTACTTAAAAAGATATATCCAAATGCTTCAATGAAAATGTTATCATCATCTCCTAAATCTACTTCGGGAAGACCTGATATGCTTCGTATAAAAGTAAGCAATAAAGATAACTCAAAGATTGTAGAACTTCAAGGTATAAAAGCAACTGTAGGAGAGCCTAAAGAGGTAGTTTTTGAGAATCTAAAAGTTTTATTAAGTTATGGTTCAAAGATTATTCCTATCCCTTTTGATATTAAACTTGTAGATTTTGAATTAGAACGATACCCAGGCTCAAATACCCCATCATCTTATGCAAGTGATGTAATTTTAATAGATAAAGAACAAAGTGTTAATAGACCCTATCGTATCTTTATGAATAATATATTGGAACACCGTGGATATAGATTTTTTCAGTCATCTTATGATATAGATGAAAAAGGTACAATCTTATCTGTAAACCATGACCCAGGGACTTTACCAACTTATATTGGATATTTTCTTTTAACCTTAGGTATGTTTTGGACACTATTTGCTAAAAAAAGCAGATTTCAACATCTTTTAAAAGGGACACGAAAGCTTCAACAAGGGGCTTTAGGTATTTTTGCAATATTAATGCTTAGTTTGACCCCTAGTTATTCATCTGATGAGTTATCTCATATTGATAATTTTTCAAAATTAGTGATTCAAGATAATCAAGGAAGGATGAAACCACTTGATACTTTAACATCTCAGGTTATTGCTAAAATTACAAGAAAAAGCTCTTTTTTAGGTATGAATGCAAATCAATTATTTTTAAGGATGATGATTCAACCAGAGGAATATCAAAATAAAGCTATGATAAAAATAGGTCATCCAAAGATTGCTAAAATATTAAATGCACCAATTGATACAAAATATCTTAAGTTTTCTGACTTTTTTGAAAAAGAGGGTAATGGGTATTTATTATATGACGAAGTATCAAATGCCACAAGAAAAAAACCAGCACAAAGAGATCAATATGATAAAGAGCTAATTAAAGTAGATGAGAGGGTAAATATCTCTTATATGGTTTATACAGGCTCACTCTTTAAGATTTTTCCAAAACCTAATGATACAAATAATTTGTGGCTATCTCCAATAGATGCTATTCAAAATTTGCCAGAAAAAGATAGTAAAATGGCTCAACTAATTATTTTTAATTATTTTGATGCTGTTGGAAAAGCTATAGATAGTAATAATTGGACAAAAGCTGATGAAGCTCTAAATATTATTAAACAATATCAAAATAAGTTTGGTAGTGAAGTATTACCAACAGACGCTCAGATTGATCTTGAAGTTATCTATAATCATCTTGGAATATTTGGAAAACTGATACCTCTTTATCTAATAGTAGGATTGATACTATTGATATTATCATTTATTCATATATTAAAACGCTCATTTAATCTTAAATTATATACACAAATTGTACTTTCTATCATTATTTTAGGATTTATGGTTCACACAATTGGACTTGGTATAAGATGGTATATCTCTGGTCATGCTCCTTGGTCAAATGCTTATGAATCAATAGTTTATATAGCTTGGGCAACTCTTTTGGCAGGATTTTTATTTATGAAAAATTCACCCATCACTCTAGCTTCAACGGCAATTTTATCTGGTGTTCTTTTATTTGTAGCCCACTTAAACTGGCTTGACCCACAAATTACAACACTTATGCCAGTTCTTAAATCATATTGGTTAATGCTTCATGTGGCTGTTATCACTGCTAGTTATGGATTCTTAGGGCTTGGTGCATTATTGGCATTTGTAACATTTACACTATATATTTTAAAAACAGAAAGTAATCAAAAAAATATAGATAGATCAATCAAAGAGTTAAGTAAGATAAATGAGATGAGTTTGATTATTGGACTTATTCTACTTACTGTAGGAAACTTTTTAGGTGGTGTTTGGGCAAATGAATCTTGGGGACGATATTGGGGCTGGGATTCAAAAGAGACTTGGGCAGCAGTTACAATATTAGTCTATAGTATAGTTCTTCATATACGATTTGTTCCAAAATTAAACTCTATATTTATCTTTAATATTGCTTCGCTTATAGCGTATAGTTCAGTATTAATGACATATTTTGGAGTTAATTTTTATCTTTCTGGACTTCACTCTTATGCAGCAGGTGACCCTTTGCCAGTTCCATCATGGGTACTTCCAGCTATATTTGTAATATTTGCGATAATTACATTAGCATATTTTAGAGATAAAAGCATCAAAAAGATTTAGCATATATGAAATTTGTATTATACTGTAATTTACCATACTCATTTTCTATTCTTAAACCATTAGAAGATGAGATTACCAAAAGAGGATTTAATTCTATTTGGTATGTTCCAAAAGATATTTTAGAGCAATTTCCACATAAGAATAGCTCTTTTACTTCAAAGCTTAAAGATATAAAAGAGTATAAAAGCGATGTTATATTTGTAGCAGGAAATGAAGTTCCTCATTTCTTAAGAGGGATTAAGGTGCAGATTTTTCATGGTCTTGCTGGTGAGAAGAAGGGACATTTTAGAATACGAGACTATTTTGATTTGTATCTAACTCAAGGGGAATATTTTACAAATAGATTTAATACTCTTGCTCTTAAACATAAAAACTTTAAAGTTATAGAAACTGGATGGTGTAAACTTGATAATCTTTATAAAATTACAAATCAAACCACAGAGCTTAAAAAATCTCTTATTCAAAAATATAGTGTTAAAAATATTATTCTATACTCCCCCACATTTTCGCCATCTTTAACATCAGGAAATAAATTATTAGAAGTTATTAAAGAGTTATTTCAAAATAAAGATATATTAATAATTATTAAATTTCACGATAAGATGGATAGATATATTATAGAAAAATATCAAAATCTTAAATCTAAAAACTTAATAATCTCAGAAGAGAAAGATATAACTAAACTGCTTCAAATATCTGATTTAATGATAAGTGATACATCATCTGTTGTGTATGAGTTTACTCTTTTAGATAAACCTGTTATTACTCTTGATAGCCATTCTGAAAATATTAGCTGGTTAAATTTAAAAACTATAAATAACTTTAAGCAAGAAGTTTTGGATATATTAAATGGTTTAGATAAGTTTAAATTAAAAAGAGAAGATATTATAAAATGTTATCATCCTTATAATGATGGAAATTCAGCTAACAGAATGATTAATGCTACAATAGAATATAAAAATCTATATGGTGTCCCAAATAAAAGAAACCTCTCTCTCTTACGAAAATTTAAAATTTATAAAAATATGATTTAATCATATTCTTACCTAAGAATAGGTATCCAGTAGGGTGTGATTTCTATCGCACCTTTTTAGGTTTTTATAGACAATTGGTGCGATAGAAATCGCACCCTACGGGTTTTTCTTATGGCTAATAAGAATAACTTAATGCTATATCTACACCAGATGGTTTATAAATACCATTTGTAGAGACTATCAAAGAGAAGTTATCTATATTTAATCCTACAGAAAATTTTTGAAACCTAATATCATATCCTAATGTATATTTTGTATTATCATATTTTTGATATTCAATTGCACCAAATGGCAAAATAAAACCTTGATAAAGTTCTGCACCTATTTTTGTTTTAATTTTTTTACTAAAATCATATTTATATTCAAAATAGTATTTGCCTTTTAGATTTTGTATATAATCTCTGTATTGTTCATATCCAGTAATAGTTGGGTTGTAATAAACATATCCATTTTCATCATATTTTTTGGTATCTGAGGTGATTGATATTTGACTATATGGCATATCTTTCCACTGAATTTTAGATGCAATATCTTCACCAAGTAGCAAAAAAGAGTGTTTATTATTTTTATATGATAGGGCAAAATTTAGGCTATATCCATATCCTTTAGGTTTCACAACATCAAGGTCATAAAGATGGTTAAATGTGTAATAGTAGTTACTTTCTCCTATAAAATCATAATCTGTTTTAGAGACAATATCAGCATCCGCTTGAACTCTACCATTTTGCCCCATAGAGGCTAGAAGGATAGAAAATCCTAAATATAAATTAATATTTTGATAGTTATTATTTACCCACTTTATCTCTTTTGAAAGGATAAAAGATTGTGTTTGAATAGCATACATCTCCACATTTACTTTATATTTTTTATTTAATGGCAAATCTTGTTTATTTTTGGTTAATTCTAATAAGTCTGTAGTACTTTTGTCTGTTTTTGCAAAAAAATCATATCTAAAAGCATATCCAAGATAAAAATTATATAGATTCATCCCTATATCAATTCTATTATTTAAAATAACTATATTAGTTCCATCTTTTGGGTCATAATCTCTTTCCCATTTTTTTGGAAACTCTTTTAAAGAGATAAAATCATTACCTATAGAGGTTTCTAATAAAAAATTATATCTGTCTGTTTTAGCGATTGGATTAAAAATTGACAAAGATGAAGCAGATAAACTCTCTAGTTGTAAAAATACTAGAGAGAAAATAAAAATAATTTTATAAAATTGTTTCAAATGAACCATCATCAATATATTTAACAATAATAGCACCTTCACGATACTCAATTGTAGCAATAGCAACACTATCCTTTGTTACAAAACTTCCTGCAAAACTATCAAGGTCTCCCTCTACTATTTTTCCATCTTTAAATTTGAAATTGGCAGTTATACCCGTAGGAATTGATAGATAAATAGTACCATCCTGTTTCTCAGAATTGCTAAATGTTGTTCTGACATTTAGCATAGTAGAATTATGAGAATATACTACAGATGTACTCTCATGATGATCACTAAAGTTCTCATAAGCAATATTTATATCTGTTGAAGATTGATTTTCTGAAATAATATTACCATTTAGAGATAAATCATATAATCTTGTATAATGACTAGAGTTTACTGTATTTTCAACTGAATCATATACCTCTTTTGCTGGGTCTTTTTTATCAAAATCATATTGAGCTTGAGTTATGGTTGATGCATCTTTCCAGTTGATATCCAAAGGATATGCCTCTACTTTGGTATTGTTTCTTGTATCTAAAACCTCACCATTAAATATAAATCTTTGAGCGATATAACCAGCATTTTGGTGTATATTACTATTATATACATAAGTTGGTACTGCTATATTTCCTTTAAGATAAAAATCTTTTACTCTTGCTTCAAATATTGCAAAATCTAATTTTCTATAAGTAAAATCTGATAAATGGTCACTAGTTGATTGCATTTTTACTATCTCTATAGATTCTGTTCCATCTGAATTAATTAATTTTGTATTTTCCATTAAAGTAACTATTTTATTTGTTGCTTTTGATGAAACATTTACATTACCTAATAGAGTTTGATATGATATGCTATTTATATCACTATATTTACTAATATCTTCATATTTATATTCAGGAATCACTCCATTAAATTCAAAATCAAGTGACCTAAAATTACTATTTATCATATAATCATCAGGATTATTGGAAGGTACTTCTATTGTCCCTTTATATATATTATTTGTTTTAAAAACATACGACCAAGTGCTGTCTGTTTCTTTTTCTACAATAATAAGAAATCCTCCTCCATCACCTATCATATCTTCTGATTTCGTTTTAGAAGCCCTTATTGCATCGAATATAACAGTTAAAATCTCTTGTTGATAATATCCAGCTGTTTCTATATGAAGAGTAAAGTATTTAATACTATCTGCTAAATCTTCACTTTGGAAATCTAACACACCATTTTTAGTTGGAGAATTATAATTCAAAAGAGTTAAAGTTTCTGTACGCAGTGCTGAAAACATCTCTTTAGATAAATCTTTGGCAGAGGTTGAAGCAACTGTTTCACCTGAATTTGGAGTATATGTACCATTACTATCTGCTATATTATTTGAAATATTACGATCAGTAATTGCTTGAGCTATCTCTTGTGATATAACATGACTTAAGGAACCATCAGAAGCATCAATAGCAAATGTAGTAACCACATCTTGTACACTTTGGTCTGTAGTTTCTGCTACACTATTAAATGCTTCTATAATCTCTTGGTAGTTACCCTCTTGTGGATCATCATTAATAGGATCAACTCCAAACATCTCACCAATTTCTGCTCTTGCTTGTTCGTAGGCTGATACAGTAACAGTAATACCACCCGATAAGACTACTGCTCTTTGATAAATTGCTTCAGTTAAAGCAGAAATATTTGTAATAATAGGGGTAGAACGACCACCAGCATTTGCTATGGTTCTTAGTCTTATATCAAGTGGACATGGTGTGATTACTCCAACAATAGATCTAAGTTCTGAATCTTTATCACACGAAGCCTCAACAATAACAACTCCTATATAATCATCAATTATTAATTCATAAGTACCATCTTTTGTACTTGTTCTAGTTGAATTTAATTTTTGTTGTTTAATAGTATTAGCAGTGATGATACCATTTAGTATTAAATCATCAACTGCGATACCTTTTATTAATGAAGTTACAGGTGCTGTTGTAGTACGAGAAGAGCTACTACTACCACAAGAACTAAGCATTGATAATAAAAATAGTGTTGTTATAGACATAATAATTTTATTCATATTATTTCTCCTTAAATATATGTAAGTCATATTATATAATAAGAATATTAATAATAAGATGATAAAATATTAAAAAATTTATTTGAGGTATTTAAGATATGCAAAAACAAGAGATAACATTTATAGGTGCTGGGAATATGGCGTTTTCTATCGCTAAAGGGTTGAGAGATATATATGATATAGAGGTGGTTGCAAGAGATATGTCAAAGTTAGATATTTTTGAAAAAAATCTTAATACGCAAATTAGAAAAACTCCTTTAAGAGGGTTTAATATCTCTGATAAAACCATAATTCTTTGCGTAAAGCCAAATAATATTGAAGAGATTGGAAAACAGCTTAAAGGAAAATGTGATGCACTTTATTCTGTATTAGCAGGGACATCACTTGAAAAATTAAAATTAAATATTAAAGCTAAATCTATTGTTAGAACTATGCCAAATCTTGGGGCTTCTGTAGGGGAGTCTATGACCACAATTACAGGAGATATAACTTATCAAGACGAGGTAACAAGAGTCTTTAATTCCATTGGTAAAACTCTTTGGTTAAACAGTGAAAAAGAGTTAGATATTGCAACTGCTTTAGCAGGGAGTGGTCCAGCATATTTGGCTCTTATTGCAGAGGCTTTAACTGATGGAGCAGTAAAACAAGGATTAAAAAGAGATGATGCGATGGAGATTATGAGAGGTCTTTTTAAAGGATTTGGAAATCTTATACAATCATCCCATCCTGCATTATTAAAAGATGCTGTAATGAGTCCAGCAGGAACGACAGCTTATGGATATTATGAATTAGAGAAATCAGGTGTAAGGTCTGGATGTATAGATGCCATTGAAAGTGCGTATAATAGAGCTTTAGAGCTTAAATAACTCTTTATTATAAACTATTTGTGATATAATAAGAAAAAAGTTTTAAAGGGATTTATAAATGGGAAGAGCGTTTGAATATCGTAAAGCATCTAAAATGAAAAGATGGGGGGCTATGTCAAGACTGTTCCCAAAATTAGGAAATATCATCACTATGGCTGCAAAAGATGGTGGTGAAGACCCTGATATGAATCCTAAACTTCGTACTGCAATTATTAATGCAAAAGCACAAAATATGCCAAAAGATAATATTGAAGCAGCGATTAAAAGAGCAAGTGGAAAAGATGCTAGTACTATAATTGAGGTAAGCTATGAGGGCAAAGCAAATCATGGTGTACTTTTATTTATTGATTGTGCTACAGATAATACGACTAGAACAGTAGCTAAAATTAAATTTATTCTTAAAAAAAATAAAGCTGAATCTTTGCAAAATGGTTCATTAGATTTTATGTTTACTAGAAAATCTGTATTTGTATTAGCAAAAACAGAAGATTTGGATATAGAAGAGCTAGAACTTGAATTAATTGATTTTGGTTTAGAAGAGATTACAGAGGATGAAGAGACTATTACTATTTTTGCATCTTATGAAGATTTTGGTAATTTATCAAAAGAGATAGAAAATCAAGGATTAGAACTAAAAAAGGCAGAGATGCAAAGAATAGCAAATTCCCCAATAGAATTAACTGAAGAACAGATGCAAGAGATAGAAGTTATTATTGATCAACTTGAAGAGGATGAGGATGTTCAAGCTGTTTATACAAATATAGATTAAAATATGAAAATAGCAACTCCTGATCTTAAACCATCAAAGAAAATAGATTTAGTTACATCTATATGGATAGTACCTATTATCACTCTTTTTATATCTTTGTGGTTGGCTTATCAACATTACTCTCAGCTTGGAATCAAAATAGAGATAGATTTCCCTACAAGTGGTGGTTTGAAAATTGGTCAAAGTCAAATAAAATATAGAAATGTACCAATAGGAGTAGTGACTAAAATATTGCTTAAAGAAAAAGGTGATGGGGTTACTGTTGTTGCTAGAATAGATAATTCTAATAGAAAGTATCTTAATAATAAAACTAAATTTTGGATAGTAAAACCAGAAGTTGGAAGTGCAGGTATTACTGGATTAGATACTATTATAACAGGAATATATATTACAATGTTTACCCAAAAAGATGATAGTTTTAAGAAAGATTTTATAGGGCTTGAAGAGTCGTATGTTACTAAAGAGAATGGAAAATATTTTACTTTAGTCTCCGAAAAAACACTTAATATAAAAGTATCATCTCCAATATACTATAGAAATATGGAAGTTGGAAGTGTTGAAAAAGTATTAGTAAAAGATAATGGTATGGGTGTAAAATTAAAAATTTTTATCAATCAGAAATATGAAAAGTTTGTTAATCAAAGTAGTAAATTTTGGGTAAAAAGTCTTGTTGATATTAATTTTATAAATAGTGGTCTTAGTATAGATATTGCACCTTTATCACATATAATCAAAGGTGGTCTTGAATTTTCCACTTTATTTAATAAAAATAGTATAGATGCCAATGAAAGTTATAATTTTAGACTCTATAAAGACTCTTTATTAGCACTAGATAAAAAGATAGGAAGAGGTGGTGAGTATATTAAGAAGTTTGATATTTTTTTTGAAGATGAAATATCTAAACTTGATGTTCACTCTATCATTAAATTTAATGGTTATACTGTAGGGGAAGTTACAGATATTAAATTTAATTATGATTCAACAAATTTAAATATAACTTCAGAAGTAGAGGTAAGTATTGATACTTCATCTTTTTTAGACAAAAATAGACCATTGAAAAGTGGATTTTATAATCTTAAAAGTGCCGTAATCAAAGGTTTAAGAGCAAGGGTATCAGAAGAAAATCCAATAACTAAAGCACTATTTATAAATTTAGAATTTATTAAAGATATTCCAACTTTACCAATAATTAATACTCCTAAATATTTGATTTTTCCATCTTACAAAATGAAAAATAATGAGATTATGTCTAGTATTACAAATATTCTTAATATGATAGAAAATTTACCATTAGAAAAGCTTTTACTCTCTGCAAATAAATTAATAGTTGATACAAATGAGCCGTTTACTAATTTGATTTTAGAGCTTTCTCAAACAAATCAAGCTATCAAAACTCTTTTAAAAAATAAAGAGACACAAAATATAACAAAAGAGTTAAACAAAACATTAAGAAAACTTTCAGAGCTTTTAATATCAACCAAAAAAATTACAGATGGTGATTCTCAAAAGTCTATTCTTGCTGGACAAATATCAGTGATGTTACATGAGATTACAAAGGCTTCTAGTTCTGTAAATAATTTTGTAAATAAAATTGATAAAAAACCTAATTCATTAATATTTGGAGATTAAAATATGCAAAAGACTTTATTTTATATATTAATTATAATAACATTGACAGCTTGTGGTACACCTAAATATTATTTATTAGATACAAAACAAAATAATATAAAATTTAATAATTTTAATAGCTCTATTGGTATATATAACATTAAAATTCCATCATATCTACAAGGTAATAATATTGCTATAAAAGATAAAGAGAATATGATTTTATACTCAAAAGAGCATTTATGGGCAGAAAAACTTGATATAGCTTTGCAGAGAAATCTAATGAATTATCTTCAAGATAGATTTAAAAATGCTAATATATCATCATATCCCTATGATACTCCAAAGCTTCCTGATATTAATATAAAGTTAGAGATAGTTGAATTTATGTCAGATGGAAAGTATATAAATTTAGAGGCAAACTATAAAATATATAATAAAAATAGCGATAAGATGATTATTAAAAAATATACTCAAAAAATATCTCATAACGATAAGTATTTAAATATTGTTAAGCAGATGAACTTTGTATTAAAAAAGCTATTTAATGATATATCAAGGAGTATTTATGCAAAAGCTAATTAATGATATAAAACAAGAGGCTTTTAGAAACAATAAAAGAAAAAAGTCTTATATTAGTTGGATATTTCTTAGATGATATTGATTTATCTATATTGGCACAAAAACATGAGATAATAGCTCTTATTATAAGAGCTAAAAGCGAAGAAGACCCTTCCATACTCTCTAATACTCAACTTATCAATCCACAAACACTTAAAGGTTCAACTAAAACTCTTAGCAAAAAATCTATAAAATATTATAAGGCAAAACTAAAAGAACACGATGATAAACTATTTGAACATTTTCAAAACTATAATATACGATATGGTAAGATATATAATGAGAATGAGATAGTAGAGATATTTAGTAAACTTCTTGTAAAATGATAAGATATATAAAATATTAGACTTTTTTCAAAACTAGATTCTGAATTAAATTCAGAATGACAAACGACCGTTCAGAATGACAAATGACTATTCAGAATGACAAACGACCGTTCAGAATGACAAATGACTATTCAGAATGACAAATGACTATTCAGAATGACAAATGACTGTTATACTCAGCTTGACCTTTTGTCATTCCGTGCTTGACACGGAATCTGAAAAGAAGAAGTCTATTAAATAAAGGATAGAAAATGAAACGAAATGTAGATATCATTAATAATCAAATTAAATTAGAAAACAGTCAAAATAGTATAGCTAAGAATTTTTTAATAGCATCTGTTGTATTCGGAATATTGATGATGTTGCCTTCTAGTGGTATAGAGTATTTTGAAAAGGCTTTTGCATTATCATTTATATCTATGTGGCTTTTTATCTCATCTTTGGTTATCGCTTGGATGTTTAGAGGTAGAGCAGAGAAACTACAGAGTTTAATTTCAGGAGAGAGTTTACTTGCCAACTGGGATTTGGATATAGATATGAAAAAAGAATATGTTAATTATTTTTTTACTGAAGAAAAATCTAAAAACTTTGCTATATTTAGCGTAATATCTATTATGTTTGTTCTTGTATTTGGTATTTTCATTTTAGTTATTGATGATGGAAAACTCTTTATGTTTATTGTAATGATTAGCTTTATACTATTTATAGCATCATTTGCTTTTGGTATGCCTTATTACTATCGTAATAGCAATATGAAAGGTGATGGCAAGATTTTAATTGGTGCAAAATATGCTTATATTAATGGCTATTTTCATAATTGGGATTATCCACTATCAGGATTATCAAAAATCAAAATTATAAAAAAACCTTTTTATGGTATTAAATTAACATATTATTACACAGATGGAACACTAAGACATAGTGAAGAGATATATATCCCTGCTAATAAGGATATAGATTTGGAGAATCTAAAAGAGAAGTTAGAAGCAGGTAATAGTTAAATGAATTTATATAAAAAATTTGATATAATTTATCTATGAAAAATATAAAAAATGCACTTTTACTAAAACAGTTATATCAACTTAAAGATTTAGACTATAAATATACAGACTTATCAATTATAACAGAAGATATTGATAGTTCTATATTACCCCATTCTATTGATAAAATTAATAGTATGATTACTAGTTGTACCTTATGTGAACTATGTTGCAGTAGAGATAAAGTAGTTTTATCATTTGGAGATAAAAATGCTGATATTATGTTTATAGGAGATAAGCCAAATCTTGCAGAAAATAGTACAGGAGAGATTTTTGGAGGAATGGCTGGTAATATGCTAACACTTATGATAGAAAAAGTTCTTAAAATTCCTAAGCAGAGTGTTTATATATCTAATATTTTAAAGTGTTATCCAACTGATTCAAGAGAGCCAAAAGCTAGTGAAATAGATGTTTGCCTAGAGTATACTCTTAAAGAGATAGAGATAGTAAAGCCAAAGATTATAATAACACTGGGTGTTGAGGCTTATAATTATTTGATGAGTGAAACAAAAACAATACAAGATATTAGAGGGAAAGTTATTAAACAAGGTAGTTATCTCATAGTACCCACCTTTCATCCAAGTTATCTACTCAAAAATCCTTCCCTAAAAAAAGACACTATGAGTGATTTATTAAAAGTAAAGGAGATAATTTATGACAAAATTTAATGCAACAATACTACTCTTATCTATACTTTTGACTAGTTGTAATACAGATTTTTTAAAAGATTTGGAGGATCCAGAGAGTGATAATATCTCTTCCGATCCAATGGAATCTACTCCAGAAAGTGCAACAAAGAGACATAACGAAATACGAGCAGAAGTATTTTATAAATCAAAAGTTGTATGGAGCAATGTAATAGCCACCTCAGCACAAGAGTATGCCAACTATTTAGCATCAACTGGTGAATTTGAACATGATACAACTGATGGTTATGGAGAGAATTTATATCTTTCAACTTTTGAAGCAAGTTATTTAGATGCCATAGATTGTTGGTATAAAGAGAAATTAGATTATAATTATAATAGCAATAGTTGTAATGATACTTGTGGTCATTATACACAATTAGTTTGGAAAGATACTACAGAGATAGGTTGTGGTAAAGCAATATATTTAACAGGTATTCGTAAAAATAATACTATTATAGTTTGTAGATATAATCCACCTGGCAATTATATAGGGGAACAACCGTATTAAATTGTATAATTGCAATTTGAATCAAAGGATTAAATATATGAAACAGTATGAACTTATAGCTATAGCAAAGCATTTAAAAAGATTTGATTATCTTAATAAAGTTAGAAGAGTAGCAGATAATGTGATAGAGGTTAGCTTCAATAAAGACCAAAGTTATTTTTTCGATATGACAAGAGGGCATAGTTTTATATATAAAAAAACAAGTCAAAGACCTTTAAAAGGGTATAAAGCACCTTTTGATAATTTGCTTTTTTCTCTTGCAAATAATAGTAAAATATTAGATATTGAGATTATTAATAAAGATAGAGTTTTAAGATTTAAGTTGGCTTCTAAGAGTAGCTATAAAGATAAAGTGGTTTATCTTCAATTTGAGTTTACTGGAAAAAATACAAATGCAATAATTATTGATGATAATGGTGTAATTATAGAGGCTTTAAGGCATATTGATGCAGATAGCTCTTTTAGAGTAATTCGTCCAGGAGTTGAGCTACTTGATATTCCTACAAACTCAAGAGAATATGAGATAAAAGATTTAGAGAATGTGGATAATTTTTTGGAAGATTTATATGCTAATTTTATAAATAACAGATTAAATTCACTTAAAAAACAAAAAGTATTAACTCTTGCAAAAAAAATAAAAAAACTACAAATTCAACTTGATAAACTACCAAACGAGCAAAAACTTGAAGAGGAGTATAATCAAAATAGAGAGTATGCAAATATAATTTTGGCAAATTTATATCAGATAAAACCTTATGATAAAAAGTTAGAGAGTTATGATTTTGATGGAGATCCAATTATAATTAAATTTCCTAAAAATATAGTGGTAAATAGATTAAGTGAATATTTTTTTAATCTATCAAAAAGAGCTAAAAATCGTTCAAAAAAAATATATATAGAGAAAAATAATTTAAACTCTAAAATATTATTTTATGAAAATATAAAAGAGACAATAAAAAATGCAAAAGATATTAGAGCAGTAGAGATTCTTTCTCCTAAACGTGCATCTTCTCAAAAGAAAAAAGAGAAATTAAAAGAGTGTGAGCTATTTTGGATAGAGGATTATAAAATTTTGGTGGGTAGAAATAGTAATGAAAACCAACATCTTTTAAAATTGGCAAGAGCAAATGATATGTGGATGCATATTAGAGATGTTCCATCATCGCATGTTATTATCAAAACAGATAAGCAGAATTTACCAATTCATATTATAGAATCAGCAGCAAAATTATGTGTAGATTTTTCTATTAAAGCTAGTGGAGATTATAAAGTTGATTATACCAAACGAAAATTTGTTAAACTTCAAGATGGATCAAATGTTTTTTATGATAAATATAGCACAATATCTGTAACCAAAGAGGGTGTAGAGATAAGGGAGTAGGGGCAATCCTTTATGGTTGCCCTTTAGGATTTATGTAATTTAATATAAAAAAAGGTGCGTTAAAAACGACACCCTACTAATTTAAATCTTTGGCTTCCAATACAGAGGCTAAAGCATCAATTTTACCATAAGAGTATAATTCATTCCATCCGTTAGAATCATAAGATACATCACCAATTTTTTGAGCTTTATCTATAATAATATCTCTAACTTGTTTTGGTGTGATATTTGGATTTACACTATACATAAGTGCTACTATACCTGTTACTATTGGCGAAGCAGCAGATGTTCCCTCAAAAAAGATATATTTTGAATTTAATAGATTAGTATTATCTTGCATATCACCAAAAAGATCATTTGTTGATACCACTCCAATTTTTTCCCCTGCTGGTGCTAATATATCAATATTTGAACCATATGATGAATATGATGATTTGGTATTATATTCATTACTTGAACCAACACCGATTACCCAGTCAAGTTCAGATTCATCATTTATCCATGGTCTATCAAGACTATTAGCCTCATTTCCAGAGGCAAAAACTATAGTGATTCCATCATCATAAAGCTTTTTTATCTTATTTGCTACGCCATCAGATACATTATTTGTACCCCAACTACAATTTATAACCTTTGCACCATTTCTTTGAGCATAATCAAATGCTTCTATTGTATCTATATCACTAATATATTCATTATCTTTTATTACAATAATTTTTGCTTTTGGTGCAACACCCAAAGAGCCTAATGAGTTAGATGATGCAATGATTAAACCTGTTGTAGATGTTCCATGAGATATATCAAAAATATTTTTTGAAACGTCTGAGGTTTTTGTTACAGAGTAGTAACTACTAATAATATTATCTCTTAAATCTTCATGCGTCACATCAAAATTATTATCTATTATAGCAACAATTACACCCTCTCCTTGTGTTATCTCCCAAGCTTCTGAAATTTTAGCAGAAGATTGACCATCAATATTATATTTGTCGATAAAATCTATATCTGATGGATATTCTATATGCCATGCATATTTTCTAAATGGGTCTATTGTTGAGACTGATGGTTCTGATTTTTTTTGCTTCTCTTCTATATCTTCAATTTTTTCAGTTTCTTCTTTTTGAATAGGATCAATATTGGTATTATTATTGCTAATATCGTCTGTTATCTCTTGATACTCTGTTGGTGTTGTATTATTTATATCACTGCTTCCGCCACCACCACTACATCCTATAAACCAAAAAGTTATTACAGATAATAATATATTTTTTTTCATCTCATAAACCTTTGTTTAATAAAATTTGGATTGGAAGATTTTACACCATCCTCTTTATATATTTGTGCTGATATTATAAATATATCATCTCTATTTGGGATACGTAATAGATAAAACGATTCTCCAACTGCTCTAATTAAACTAAGTGAATATTTTGATAATATTTTATCAATTTTAACATCTTTATTGAGTTGTACAATTATTTCATCTGTTGTTCCCAGTTTTCTTTGATATTGGTCTACAAAATAATCAATATCACTATTTATTGATTTTTGAGTTTTTAATGGTTGTAGATATATTTTATTTCCATTTTGATAATAAAAATTCTCAGCATTTAAAAGAGTAAATGCAAAAAGTAGTAAAAAACTATATTTATGTTTCATATAAATCCTTATAAGGTTAATATTTAGATTCCGTATCAAGCACGGAATGACATAATTTTGTCATTCTCAACTTGATTGGGAATCTCTATCTAATTTAAAACTTACTTCCCATTGAAAATTCAAATGTACTAGTATTGTCACCTATCTTATCATCTAACGCTTTTGCAAATACTAGATTTATTGGTCCAAATCCTGATTGCCATTCTATAACAACACCAGCAGAACTTCTTTTAATCTCATCAAAACTATCTTCTCCTATCATACCATAATCATAAAAACCAGTTAATCTCATTTTAGCAGCTTCTGAAAGAGGGATACTCGCTTCTATACTTGTTGTAAATGTTTGAAGTCCACCTAATCTTCTATCTTCTGCATCTCGTGGAGATAGTGAATATGCGTTATATCCTCTTAAGCTTCCAATACCACCCATAAATAATTTTTCTGCAATTGGAACATACCCATTATCGTCTATATATGTAGCTCTTGCTTTGTATCTTAAGATTAAGTCATAATCTATAATATCAGCCATTCCATAATATAAACCGAGTTTACTTTTATACTTGATAAATTCAGCATCTCCTGTAAGACCAGCAAATTCAATATTAAGACCAGCAATTACACCCTCTCTAGGTGTATAGTAATCATCTGTATTATCAAATGTAAATCCAGCAAGTAAAGATCCCTTTGTATATGTACCTGTGAATATATCATCAATTAAAAGACTACCATTTAATGAGTTTTCATTTGTTGTTTCTGTAAAATCTGTATCAACATAAGATAATCCTAAAGATGCATATAGATTTCTTCTAAACTGTTTTCCAACAACTACAGTTCCACCAATTTGATCTTGATCATAATCAACATACTCATAATCTTTTTTATAAAAACTAAATCCTACACTATATTCACTATCAAATATTCTTGGATTTGCGAATGATAAGTTATAGTTTGTAGATATTTTTGATACATCAAATCCTAAACTTGCATTGATACCTGAACCAAATATATTTTTATCTGATACACTAGCATTTAACATAAATCCTTCATAGCTACCATAACCACCACCTGCACTGATACTTCCCGTTGCTGTTTCTTTTACATTTACAAGAAGATTGACTTTATCTGCTGTAACTCTTTTTGGTGTGATTGTGATTTTCTCAAAAAATCCAGTTCTTCCCAATGCACTTTTACTATCTTTTAAATCAGTTGCACTAAAAGTATCACCTGGAGCTAGATAGATATATCTTCTTACTACGCTGTCTTTTGTACTTGTATTACCAGATATTAGAACATCATTAATAGTTACTTTTTGACCTGTTATTATGTTATATGAAATTCCAACAGTTTTATTTTTAGTATCTTTTTGAAATTTTGGATTTACTTTTGCATAAGCATAACCTAGATTACTAACTTCTGTAGTTATATATTTAATATCTTTTCTCATTTTAGATATATTAAATACTTTACCTTTTAGCAATGATAACTCATCTTCAATAGCAGATGTATCTAGTCCTCTTACATTATTAATTACTTTAACGCTAGATATTCTGTATTGAATACCCTCTTTTATCACATAATTAACCTCTGCATTATATGACCCAAAATCCACATGCATTACTGGTTTACTAACTGTAACATCCAAATATCCTTGTTCAAGATAAGCATCTTTTGCACGATAAGCATCATAAGATAGTTGTTTTATATTAGCATTACCACTATTTCTTCCAGGTAACCAACCTAGAGATTCAGCTTCTTTATTCGCTAGATTTTTTTCTATGTCAGTTTTGCTAAGAGCTTTTGCTCCCTCAAAATTAACCTTTTTAATTGTAATTTTTTCACCCTTATTTACATCAAATGTAACTGCTATTCCATCATGAATAGTTTTTGTTTTAACTTTTACAATAGTATCATAATAACCCTCTGCTTCTATTCTTGTTATAAACGCTTTTTTAGCTTTTGCAACAGCTCTTTTAGAATAAAAGTCACCTCTTTTAAGACCCAAAGATGAAAGTAATTTGATTCCCTCATCACCAGAACCATACCCTTTTACCTTAATATTAGTAATAGCACTTTTTTCTTTAACATGATAAACAAGACCACCTTTGCCAATTTTCTCTACAGATACATCTTTAAAATAACCCTGTGCAAAAAGTTTTTTAACTGAACTATTTACTGTTAAAGCATCAAGATTATCTCCTATATGTACATCTGCTACCTCTGAAGCAACTGAAGGTGAAAGATGAACTAGACCATCAAATTTAATACTAGTAATTTTTTGTGACATGAGTAATGAACTCGTGATAAGCGATAATGCAATAATCTTTTTCATAGTCAAATAATATCCTCTTTTTATATAAAGTTTAAATTACTCATAGTTTATCTCATTTTGGCTAAAAGTTAATAATAAATAGAAAAAAAATATCAAATTAATTTTAATAATGATATAATCAACCTCTTAAGATTAGACAAAATAATAAGGATATATTTATGCAAAAAGTTTCTATTGGTATTATTGGATTAGGGCTTATGGGTGGTTCTATTGGATTAGCGATAAAATCTTTAAATAAAAATTATTATTTAATAGGTTTAGATCATAATAAAAATCATTGTTCAGAAGCTCTAAAATTAAAGTTAGTTGATGAGATTTCACAAACAATGGATAAGATAGAAAATTGTGATATTATATTTTTATCAATACCTGTTGATGGAATTATAAAAGTTTTACAAAATTTAAAAAATTTAAAAAAAGATTGTACTGTAATAGATTTAGGAAGTACAAAATATAAAATCACAAAATCTGTACCAGAGAGTATTAGAGCTAATTTTGTGGCTGCCCATCCCATGACAGGAACAGAAAACTTTGGACCATCTGCTGCTTTTTTTGGATTATATCAAGATAAAGTTGTGGTATTATGTGACTTAGAAGATTCAGGAGAACATCAACAAAATATAGCCAAAGATATATTTAATAGTATTGGAATGAATATTGTATATATGGATTCAAAGTCTCATGATAAACACGCTGCATTTATATCTCATATGCCTCATGCCATGAGTTATGCTTTGGCAAATTCTGTACTAAATCAAGAAGATCCAAAGAGTATTCTAACAATGGCTAGTGGAGGATTTGATAGTATGAGTAGAGTTGCAAAAAGCTCGTCTAATATGTGGGAAGATATTTTTAGACAAAACCGTAATAATACTATAGATGCTATCAAATGTTTCTCTAAAGAGCTTGATTATTGCCAAAGATTACTAGAAAATGAACAATATGAAGAGTTAAACCACTGGATGAAACAAGCAAATATTTTACATAAGATTTTTAAGTAAGGAAATTTATGAAAATAGAATCTCTAAAGAAAATTATCTTAGAAGAGATTGCTCAAAGTCGTGTTAATGGATAAAATACTTAATAAGATTATTCATGGTGATTGTTTAGATAAAATGAAATTAATAAAAAAAAATTCCATTGACCTTATCTATCTTGACCCACCATTTTTTACTCAAACAAAACATAAACTTCAAAATAGAGAGCGAACAAAAGAGTTTGAATTTAGTGATATTTGGAGTGATAATAGTGATTATGCCCAATTTTTAGAGCAAAGAATATATATTATGAAAGAGTTATTAAAAGATACAGGTTCTATATTTATTCATTGTGATAAGAGTGGAGAGCATATTGTTAGAGCTGTATTAGATAAAGTTTTTGGAGCTAAAAATTTTCAATCTGAAATTATATGGTCATATAAACGATGGTCAAACTCAAAAAAAGGTCTGCTTCCTACACATCAAAATATCTATTTTTATTCAAAAACAAAAGATTTTAAGTTTAACAAAATTTATACAGCTTACTCTGAGACTACAAATATTGACCAAATACTACAAAAAAGAACAAGAGATAAAAATAATAAATCAATTTATGATTTAGATAAAAATGGTGAGACAAAACAAGCAGATAAAAAAAAGGGTGTACCATTAAGTGATGTTTGGGATATACCTTATTTAAACCCAAAAGCAAAAGAGCGAGTTGGTTACCCTACACAAAAGCCTTTGATTTTATTAGAACGAATTATTAATTTAATAACAAATGAAAATGATACGGTTTTAGACCCTTTTTGTGGAAGTGGAACAACATGTGTAGCATCAAAATTACTTAATAGAAATTATATATAGGCATAGATGAATCTATTGATGCTGTTGAATTATCTTTAAGTCGTATAAAAAATCCTATTAAAACAAACTCAAATCTTTTAAAAAAAGGCAGAAATTCTTATATAAATGTAGATAAGGAAGCATTAGGTCTTTTACAAGGTATTGAGTATCATGCAATTCAAAGAAATAGAGGAATAGATGCTATTTTAGTGGAGACTTATAAAAGTAGTCCTATTCTTGTTAGAATACAAAAGAAAAATGAGAGTATCTCTCAATCAGCAGAGTATTTGCTAAAAGCGATGAAGATTAAAAAATCTAAAAAATCTATCCTTATTCAAACACAAAAAAATGATTTATTTGATGAGAAAATTGATATTAATGGTATTATAGTTCTAAATTCACCAGCTTTAAGTATTTTAGAAAATATGAACTAAGGAATATAAGTAAATTAAAAGCAAATTTTAAGATATATTATTTGGACAAGATGGCTTTAGCCTCGTCTATGTAGGAGAGGCTAAAGCCATCTCATCCGAAATTTTTTATAGGTTTTATTTATTTTCTAATCTTAAAAAAGGTATCATTAGATATCACTATTTTAAGTATTTTGTCATATCAATAGAATCAACACCTGTATAAATTGGTGGCTTATTTGCTTTTTGTTTTGCTTTTATTTTCTTTTCTTCATCTCTAGTGATTGACCCAGCAAGATTTAAAAATTCAACTCTACATTTTACAATCTCTTCGTCACTAAATGAATGGTCTACACAAGATTTTACACTCATAACAGTCTTAAGAATCTCTTTTTTATCTAATTTATTTTCACTAGGTTTCATTTTCTTAAAATCAATTTTTTCTTTAAGTAAATCATCATAAGTATACATTGTAAATGCAAGAGATTTTATTTGAGAAACTATTTTTTTCATATCTTCTTTAGATTCAACCTTTTTAATATTCATTTTAAGTTGATGAAGTCTTCTTACAGTTAATCTCTTTTGAAAAATAAATTCATCACTTGGTTCATCAAATCCAAGAGTTCTTGATTCACTATAAATATCAGCAGACATTGCATCAGTATCAACCCCTAAATTTACCATATCAGCCATTAATACTATTGGTGCTATCACTAAAGTTGCAAGAGCTAATTTTTTTATTTTTACTATTAAAGCTTTATTAATTAATCTCTCACATATTTATGATATATTACGCTTTACAATTAATTCTAAATTTAAGATAAAGAGCCTATCATGAAACCACAATTTACACACCTACACCTTCACACAGAATATTCACTTCTTGATGGGGCAAATAAGATTAAAAAACTTGCTTCTCGTGCTAAAGAGCTTGGTATGAGTGCTGTTGCTATGACAGACCATGGTAATATGTTTGGAACTATTGATTTTTATAATGCTATGAGAAAAGAGGGTATAAAGCCAATTATTGGGATGGAGTGTTATCTTCATAATCAAGAGGATATTAGTGATAAAAGTGTAAAACAACGATTTCATTTGTGTTTATATGCCAAAAATGATGAGGGTTATAAAAATTTAATGTATCTTAGTTCACAAGCTTATATTAATGGATTTTATTATTATCCACGGATTAATAAAAAACTTTTAAGAGAAAACTCTGCTGGATTAGTTTGTTCATCTGCTTGTTTGCAAGGTGAGGTTAGTTGGCATCTAAATTTAAGCGAAAGAAATGTTAAAAATGGTGCAAAAGGATACGAAAGAGCCAAAGAGGTAGCTTTAGAATATAAAGAAATTTTTGGTGATGATTTTTATTTGGAGCTTATGCGTCATGGAATTAATCATCAATATAATATAGATAAACAGTTAATAAGGCTTTCTTTAGAAACTGGAATTAAAATTGTTGCCACAAATGATACACACTATCTTCATCAAACTGATGCAGAAGCTCATGAAGCTTTTATGTGTATTGCGATGAATAAACTTTATGATGACCCAAATCGTATGCGTCACTCTGTGCATGAATTTTATTTTAAAACAGCAGAAGATATGGCAAAACTTTATGAAGATATTCCAGAAGCAATTGAGGCAACACAAGAGATAGCAGATAAGTGTAATTTAGAGATAAAACTAGGAAATCCAACTCCACCAAATTTTAAATTTACTCAACAAAAAGCAAAAGATGCAGGTTTAGAATTAATTAATTCTGATGAATATAACTTAGAAAATGATATTATTTTATTTAATTATGAGTGTAAAAAAGGGCTTGAAAAACGCTTAAAAATTGTTCCATTAGAGAAACATAAAGAGTATAGAGATAGACTGCAAGTTGAGATGGATATTATTAATAATATGAAATTTCCTGGATATATGCTTATTGTTTGGGAATTTGTGGATAAAGCTAAACAGATGGGTATTCCAGTTGGCCCTGGCCGCGGATCGGCAGCAGGTTCCCTTGTAGCATATTCTCTTGAAATCACAGATATTGACCCTATCCCTTATGGTTTACTTTTTGAGAGATTTTTAAATCCTGAGAGAGTATCTATGCCTGATATTGATATGGATTTTTGTCAAAGCCGTAGAGGAGAGATTCTTGATTATGTTGTAGAAAAATATGGACGACATAATGTCGCTCAAATTATTACTTTTGGTAAACTTATGGCAAAAGGTGTAATTCGTGATGTAGCAAGAGTTCTTGATATGCCTTATTCAAAAGCTGATGCGATGGCAAAACTTATCCCTGATGAGCTCGGGATTGACCTTAAAAATTCTTACGAAAAAGAGCCTAAGCTAAAAGAGTTAGTTGAAAATGATCCTCAAGCAAAAAGGGTTTGGAAATATGCTCTGGCTCTTGAGGGGTTAAATAGAAATGCAGGAACTCACGCTGCTGGAGTTGTAATTAGCAATGAAGAGCTTTGGAAAAAAACACCTCTGTTTAAACCAACTGGACTTGATACCCTTGCAACGCAATATAGTGGAAAATATGTTGAGGATGTGGATTTAATTAAATTTGACTTTTTGGGGCTTAAGACACTTACTGTTATCGAAGAGGCAAATAAATTAATTGAGAAACGCCATGGTAAACGGATAGATTTTATTGTCGAAGATGTAAATGATAAGGGTGTGTATGATTTAATCTCAACAGGAGATACAATTGGACTATTTCAAATAGAATCAGCTGGAATGCAAGATCTTAATGCAAGGCTTAAACCAAATAATTTTGAAGATATTATTGCCGTTCTTGCTCTTTATCGCCCAGGACCAATGGAGTCTGGAATGCTTGATGATTTTGTGGAAAGAAAACATGGACGAGCGGAGATAACTTATGTTTTTAAAGAGCTTGAGCCAATTTTAAAGCCAACTTATGGGGTGATTGTATATCAAGAACAAGTTATGCAGATTGTTCAAACTATTGGTGGATTTAGCCTTGGTGGGGCAGATTTAGTTCGTAGAGCAATGGGAAAAAAGATTAAAGAGGAGATGGATAAACTTCAAAATCAATTTGCAGATGGAGCTGTTAAAAAAGGTCATGATAGACAAACAGCAATGGAACTCTTTGATTTAATTGTGAAGTTTGCTGGATATGGTTTTAATAAATCTCACTCTGCTGCTTATGCACTAATCACATTTTATACCACATTTTTAAAAAAATATCATCCAACAGATTTTATGTCAGCACTTTTAACACTAGAAAAAGATAATACTACAAAAGTTGTAAAATATGTAGATGAAGTAAAACGGATGGGATTAGAGCTTTTGCCACCTGATATTAATCAATCTGATTTGGTATTTTCTCCAAATGATGATAATAACGCAATTTTATTTGGAATGGGTGCAATGAAAGGAGCAGGTGATATTGCTATTAAAAGTATAATTGCTAGTAGAGATGATGGTGGAGCATTTAAAGATTTAAGCGATTTTGTAAGTAGAATTGATTCTAGTAAGGTAAATAAACGGGTAATTGAGGCTTTAATTAAAACAGGAGCATTTGATTCATTTGGATATACAAGAAAAGCGATGCATACAAATTTAGAATATATTGTGGAGTGTGCAGGAAAAGCAACTCAAGCAAAAAAACAAGCAGTTGGTTCTTTATTTGGTGATGATGAGGATCTTATTAAAATAGAGGTTAAGATAGATAATATAGAGGAGTATAAGCCTTTGGAGATTCTTGAATTTGAAAAAGACTCTTTGGGCTTTTATGTATCGGGACATCCTCTTGATGAATATAGAGATAAACTTAGCGAGATAAATTATAATTTAAGCTCTGAAATTCCTGATTTAGCAGATGGTTCTGAAGCACTTATTATTGGAAAAATTGAGTCTATTACAGAAAAAATCTCTAAAAAAGGAAATAAATTTGGGATAGCCAATATTATGGATTTGCATGGAAATATTGAATTGATGCTATTTGAAAATAGACTTAAAGAGTTAGAAGAGGATTTTGATACCACTAAACCAATTGTATTTAAAGTAAGAATTAGCAAAGATGATAACTTTACAAGAATGAATATCTTGCAAATTAAAGCTCTAAAAAATGCAAAAAAGACCAAAATAAAAGTATTAAAGGAGGAAAAATATACCCCTGTAATAGAAGATTTACCACCTTTGATATTATCACTTAATTTAATGCCTGATTCTAAAATTGTAGAAGAGCTATTTTGCCTTGCACAAAAACATACAGGCAATCGCCCTTTAGAGCTTCATATCAAATCAAAACTAGCAGATGTGATAATTGAGTCACAACTAAGAGTTAGTGATTTAATAGTTGAAAATGCAAAGGAGATTGGAGTTTATGCTATAACTCAGCCATAACTTTTTTTGCAATTGCAATTGTTTCTTCAATCATCTCATCAGTTGTTGCTGTTGAGATAAATCCAGTTTCATAAGATGAACATGCGAGATATACACCTTTATTTAGCATCTTTCCATGAAATAAAGCAAATTTTTCTGTATCATTAGCCATTGCATCATCAAAGTTCATCACTTTTTTATCGCTAAAGAAAAATCCAAACATAGAACCTCTAGTATCTGTAACAAAAGGGATATTTAGATCATCGGCAATTTGTTGAAATCCTTGCATAAGTCTATCTGCTCTTGAAGATAAAGTATCATAAATTTCAGGATTAGCCTTTAACTTTTTAAGAGATGCAAGACCAGCACTCATGGCAATTGGGTTTCCACTTAAAGTTCCTGCTTGATATACTGGACCCTCAGGAGATAATGAAGACATAATTTTAGCACTTGCTCCAAATGCACCAACAGGCATTCCAGCTCCAATAACTTTACCTAGCGTTACAATATCAGGTCTAACTTTGCTAATCCCTTGAGAACCAGTTAAAGATGCTCTAAATCCACTCATAACTTCATCAAAAATCAGTAAAGCACCATTTTTATCACATAGTTCTCTAATCTGTTCTAAAAACTCTTCAGTAGCAGGAACAAGACCCATATTTCCAGCAATTGGCTCAATAATAATTGCTGATATATCATCGCTATCTTCAAAACATTTCTCTACACTTTTTATATCATTATAAGTTGCTAAAAGTGTATGTTTTGTTAAATCTGATGGAACACCAGGGCTACTTGGGCTTCCAAAAGTAACTGCACCACTACCAGCTTGAACTAAAAGTGAATCACTATGACCATGATAACATCCTGCAAATTTGATAATATCATCTTTGCCAGTTACACCTCTTGCAAGTCTGATTGCACTCATTACAGCTTCTGTTCCACTGCTTACAAATCTAATTTTATCAATGCTATCAAACATATCAACAATTTCTGAGGCAAGGTCTGTTTCTGTTGTTGTAGGGGCTCCAAAGCTTAAACCATTTTTTACACTTTTCTCAACTGCTTGTTGAATATCCTTGTCACAATGACCAAAAATAAGTGGACCCCAACTTTGAACAAAATCTATATATCTATTTCCATCAATATCTATAAGGTAACCACCTTTGCCTTTCTCTATAAACGGAGGAGTTCCACCAACACTAGAGAATGCTCTAACAGGAGAATCAACTCCACCAGGGATTACACCATAAGCTTCTTTAAATGCTTTTATACTATTATCAAATTTCATTAACTATAAACTCTCTTTTGCTTTTGTAAGAGCTTCTATAACTGCATCAATATTCTCTTTTGGAAGATGTACTTTCCAATCTGGCTCATTTGATTCTGCTTTTAAAGATATTCCAATACTTGCCACACTTGCACTATCTTTTCCATAAGGTTCAGACACTATATTTACTGTAATTTTTCCATTTTTTGTACCATTTAAAGTCATTGTTGTTATCTCTGTTATACTACTCATTTTTAACTTCCTTTATATTAATAATTTTTATATTATCATAATGTAACACAAAATAAGATAAAATCTATTTAACTATTTTGAGGAGATTTATGTGAGTGTAGAGATTATATCATCAATAGATGAATTGGGTTTAGTATATAGTTATCTTAACGATAATTTAGAAGATAATAGTATTATTTTTTTAAATGGTGATTTGGCATCTGGAAAGACCACTTTAACATCTTATATTGTAAAAGCAAAAAACCTTAGTGATGGTGCTACTTCTCCCACATTTTCACTTCAAAACTCTTATGATGATAAGTTATTTCATTATGATTTATATCGTAAAAGTTATAATGAATTTATGGAAATGGGACTTTTTGAGGAGTTTGAAAAGAGTGGCTGGCATATTGTTGAATGGGGTAGTGATAGCTTACAAGAGTTTTTACAGAGTGCTGGTTATAATCTTATAACTATAGATATTACACCTTTAAAAGATAAACGAAAATATATTATAAAGAGAGACTAATTGCATACTTTACAAGCTAATAATCTATCTAAAGTTATAAAAACAACTCAGATAGTTCATAATATTTCTATTAGTATTAAATCAAAAGAGGTGGTTGGATTACTAGGTCCAAATGGAGCAGGGAAAACAACAACTTTTTATATGATATGTGGACTAACTGACGCAACTGATGGGACAATTTTTTTAGATAAAAGAGATATTACAACTCTTCCATTAACCTCTCGTGCAAAATTAGGTATTGGTTATCTTCCACAAGAATCTAGTATATTTAAAGATTTAACAGTTGAAGATAATATGCTAATAGCAGCAGAAGCATTTGGAATTAATAAAGATAAAATTAAAGAGAGAATAGATAAGTTATTAGAACTATTTAGTATTAAATCTATACGACATAGAGAAGGTTTTAGACTTAGTGGAGGAGAAAGACGAAGGGTAGAGATAGCAAGAGCATTAGTAGCGGAGCCAAAATTTTTACTTCTTGATGAACCCTTTGCAGGGGTTGATCCTATTGCAGTATTGGATATTCAAAATATTATTAAACAGCTTATTGATTTAGATATGGGTATTTTGATAACTGATCATAATGTAAGAGAAACACTTGATATTTGTGATAGAGCTTATGTTATGAGAGCAGGGGAGATGTTGGCTTTTGGTTCATCAGATGAGATAAAACAAAATGCTAATGTAAGAAAATATTATTTAGGTGAAAATTTTTCATTTTAAGGATTTTTACATGATTAAATTAATCTAAATTATTGTACAATATAAAAAATAAATGACTGGTGGTCAGTCATTAAAAGGAAAATTATGGCAATTATAGTAGATAAAGTACAAAAAAAACGAGATATAACACTCTCTTGTAAGGATTTAATTGTTCAAAATGGTATCAAAAATTTAACAATTTTAAAAATTACATCAACAGCTGGTATATCTAAGGGCAGTTTTTATGATTATTTTAAAAATAAAGAGGAGATATTATTTGAACTTGTAAATATTTTAATGAAGAAACATAATAAAATCAAAGAAGAGAAGCTTTTAGATGTAGTATTGGTAAAAGATAAAGTAAAGATATTTTTTGATTTTTTTTATAGAGAAGAAGATAGTGAATTAAGAGAGATTTATAAAGATTTTATCTATATATCTTTGATTACTCCAAGTGACGAGATTATAGAATTTCAAACTCAGTGTGCTAATGAGTATTATTTTTGGATGCAAGATATTATTCAAAATGGGATTGATACAAATGAGATAATACCAGAGGTAAATAATCTGTTTAAAGGTTTTTTTGCAACAATAGAGGGGTTATTTTTATCTAGTATTACTACAAGTACAATTGATAATTTAGAAGATGAGATAAATCTATATATAGATACAATATTTAAACTTATTGAGGTAAAAAAATGAAAAAGTTACTACTAATTTTAATAATTCCATTAGCTCTTTATAGTGATAATCTAAAAAGTATGATAAGTTATGCGTCAAAACATAATAATTTAGTAATTGCTAAAAATTTTACAAGTGAATCCAAAAAAGCTGAGCTTGATGCTGTGAGTAGAAGTGCTTATCCCACTATTGATATGGGTGGATTTTATCAAAATACCAATGAGAAAAATTTTGGAATGACTGGAGTTATGAGTTCTGCTTATGCTAAAATAGGTTTTGATATTTATGATGGTGGAGTAAGAAAAGCTATTAAAAAGCAAAAGAGATATGAACTTATCTCATCAAAATTTGAAAAAGATGCTTTTGCAAAATCTTTAGGATTAAGTATTATTCAAGATTATTTTAATATAAAAAATATAAACTCATCTCTAAATGCATTACATCAACAAAATAGATTATTAAAAGCTCAATTAAAACGAGTTAAAAAATTTGTAGATGCATCTTTGGCAACAAATGATGATATTTATAAATTACAATCTGCTTATGATATGAATCAATATAGTATAGAATCTCTAAAATTTGATAAGTTATCACTATTAAAGTCATTAGAACTTAAGGTAAATAGAAAAGTAAAAAATATTGGAAATTCAAGATTTAAAAAGATGAGAGTAAAATTTCAAATAGATGATAATATTAAGGCTTTAAAATCAAAACAAAAGGCTATGTTGGCACAAGCAAAATCAATAAGTAATAATTATAATCCAAAAATTAGAGTAGAAGATAGTTATAGCGTTTATGATTATGGACAAAGTGATTTAACACATCCTGAGGGAGTTGATAATCAAAATAAACTTGTAGTTACTATGAATATAAGAGTGTTTGATAATAAATCAATTGAGACAAATAAAGTAGCGATTTTAAGAGCTAAAGATGGCTTGAATGAGCAGATAAATTATAATATAAATCAACAAAAGATGCTATTTAAATTAGCAAAATCAAGAATAAATACCACAAAGAAGAGAATTAAAAGTGCAAAAAGTGCATTAAAATCAGCAGATAGCACTTATGAGATTATAGAAGAAAAGTATAATGCAGGACTTACAGATAATATAGCTTATCTTGATGCATTAAGCCAAAAAACAAATGCAAAAGCTTTGTATCATAGCTCGTTAAATAGCCTTGAGATAGCTTATGGAATTTATTACTATTACGCAGGAAAAAATATTAGGAGATATATAAAATGAGAAAATTAATTATAATTATAGCTATGTTAATGGCTAATTTAAGTGCAAATGATATTTACGCATCATTTAATATTGAGGCGGATAAAAATGCAAATTTAGCATTTATTAGCAGTGGTATTGTGGAAAAAGTTTTGGTAGATGTATCAAGTGAAGTGAAAAAAGATGATATAATAGCAATATTAGAAAATAGTGATTTAAAGGCGATGTTAGAGGTATCTAAAACTGCTCTAAAATATGCCAAAAAAGATTATAATAGACAGTTGAAAGTCAAAAAGATTATAGATAAATCACAGTTTGATAAATATGCTTTTAAATATGAAAATGCAAAAGCACAACTAAAATATCAAGAAGCACTTTTTGATAAAACTATTTTAAAAGCTCCATTTGATGGTGTAATTTATGAAAAATTAGTTGAAGTTGGAGATGTAGTAACAGGTATGAATCCAAGAACAATATTTAAAATTCAAAGCAAAACAAAAAGAAAATTGGTTTTAGAGTTTGATCAAAAATATCACAACATTGTTAAAATAGGAGATGTTTTTAAGTTTAAAATAGATGGTGATGCAAAATTATATAAAGCAAAAATATCAAAAATCTACCCTTATGCAAATAGCAATAATAGAAAAATAAAAGCTGAAATTTATGTTGATGGGTTTATGAGCGGTCTTTTTGGTGATGGGTATATTTTAAAAGGAGAGTAAAATGCACTGGATATATTTAATATTTGCAATAGTTTTTGAAGTAGCTGGAACTTTGAGCATTAAACAAGCAACATATGGTAATACATATTTTTGGAGTGGAGTTATTACAGTTTGCTATATCATATCTTTTACACTAATATACTATGCAACTCAAAAAATTGAAATAGGTATTGCTTATGCTATATGGGCAGGGCTTGGAACATCACTTATTGCAATACTTGGCTGGCTGATATTTAAAGAAGATATGAATCTTATGAAAGTATCTGGAATTGTATTTATAATTATTGGTGCAGTTTTATTGAAACTTCAAACTACGGTTTAAATATGAAATTAATATATATTAAAAAAGGTAATTAATGAAAGATAATACAAAAAGAGTTTCACTTGTACTTGGAAGTGGAGGCGCAAGAGGATATGCTCATATAGGAGCGATTGAAGAGCTTGAGAAAAAAGGTTTTGCTATAAAATCAATTTCAGGCTCATCAATGGGAGCTTTAATTGGTGGACTTTATGCATGTGGAAAATTAAACGAGTATAAAGAGTGGGTTTTAGGGCTTGATATGCTTGATGTTGCAAAACTTCTTGATTTCTCATTTCTTTCAAATGGTATGATACAAGGTGATAAAGTCTTTCGAAAAATTCAAGAGATGGTGGGAGAAGTAAATATAGAAGATCTTCCAATTAAATATACAGCAGTTGCCACTGATCTTATTAAACAAAAAGAGGTATGGATACAAAATGGAAATCTTTTAGAAGCTATTCGAGCCTCTATTGCAATTCCAACTATTTTTACCCCTAAAAAAATTGAAAATAGACTTTTAATAGATGGAGGAGTATTAAATCCTTTACCTATCGCACCAACAATCTCAGATGATACAGATATTACTATAGCTGTAAATCTAAATGCATATAATGCAAAAAAATATGATATTAAAATACCAAAAAAAGAGATTGAAAAAGAGTATAAAATAGAAGAGATATTTTTTGAGCTTAAACAAAAAGCACAAAGTTTTTTTAAAAAAGAGGTAAAATCAGAATTTGATAATATGAATATGTTCGCCATTATAGGTAAAACGATAGATATTATGCAAAATAGTATATTAGAATGTAAAATGGCAGGATATTCACCAGATATTATGATAAATATTGCAAATGATGCATGTGGTTTTTATGAGTTTAATAAAGCTTATGAGATGATTGAACTTGGTAGAGTTGTCACCAAAGATTTGATTAAAATTTATTAAAATAAAGGATAAAAGATGTATAAACTAGCGATAAATAGACCAATAATGACTTTGATGTATGCTCTTACATTGGTGATATTTGGTTTTATAAGTTTTAAAAGTATGCCATCAGCTCTTTTTCCT
>Ga0256838_1000134_pt1 | contig 52966 bp, 56 predicted proteins | sample 4571419metaG_FD_185978 | JGI IMG/M metagenome (GOLD analysis project Ga0256838, IMG submission 185978) | Hydrothermal vent microbial communities from Guaymas Basin, Mexico - 4571-419 | ecosystem: Environmental > Aquatic > Marine > Hydrothermal vents | place: Mexico: Guaymas Basin | collected... | reverse complement strand
CGCCATTTATAACTACATACAAATACGCTTTTTTTAAATTCTCAAAAGTAATAACTTTAGTAATTTTGCTAACATCTCCATCTAACCACAAATACGCGACTGCCAACAACGCAAGAATTACAATCCCATAATAATAATTGTATTATCTATTATTTCAAAAACAATTCCCAAAAAAAACTTTTTCATTCCTATCCTTTCTCTAAAATCATTAAAAAAAACCATCCAAATATCAATTACTAAAAGCAACCATTAATTTCTCTTATAATCATTGTAAAAGCTTAATTTTTTAGTTAAAATATTTTTAAAAAAGGAGAAAAAATGAGTTTTCTAATGAACATGGATTTTGGAACATTCTTAAAAGTAACAATGTATAGCGGATTTTGGTTTTTTACAATCGCTATGATTATCAACTATCTTAAAGCTTTTGTAAAATAATTCTTCTTTCCTCTTCATTTTTTTTATTTTCTGCCGATTTTTAAAACAAAAAGGTTGGAAATTGGATTTGTTGTTATTACTGATCATAGGAATTTTATTTTTCAAATTACTTTCTAACTAAAAGAGTGCTTTTTCCATTTTCTTTTTTAACCACTTTTATTCCTTTTGAAATTTCTTCTTTTAACATATCAACATGAGATATTATCCCTATTGTTTTACCTACACTTGCTTTTTTTAATATGTCAATGGCTTTTGTTAAATTATAAGCATCAAGCGTTCCAAAACCTTCATCCAAAAACATAAAATCTATTTTTACTTTATCTCTAATCATATCGCTTAAAGCAAAAGCTAACGAAAGAGAAACTAAAAATTTCTCTCCTCCACTTAAAGTATTAACGCTTCTTTTTTTATTTTCATAAAAAGTATCAATAATATCAAGCTCAATTTTGCTTAAATCTTCTCCTTTGGTAAGGATATATCTTGAATCGCTCAACTCTTTCAAATAAGTATTAGTTACGAAAATCAATCCATCAATCATATGATTAATAGCAATTTGTTTAAATTTTTTACCATCTTTGCTACCTATAGCTTTATTTAACTTCGCTACAATAGCAAATCGCTTCTGCTTTTTTAAAAGTTCATTATTAAGTTCTTCTTTTTTTAAAAGTTCCTTTTTAATATTTTCTATCTCTTTTTTCATTTCTCCTTTTTTTACATTAAGCTCATTTATTTTCTGCTTAAGATTATTTAAATAATCCTCGTAATTTTCATCTTCAAGATTAATACTTTCTATTATTTTTTGATTCTTATTAAAAAGTTTTTCTTTTTCAACCAAAGCCGCTTTTAGCTTGCTAAATTTATTCTTAAACTCAAAAAACTCGTTTTTTTTCTTTTCAAAATCCATTTTAAATTTTTCAAACTCTTCTAAAATCCTCTTTTTTTCCGTTGACGGATTTTCAATAACCAAATTAATTTTTTCCATTCTCTGGATTATCTTATTTATTTCGTTTTCTAAACTTTTTAAATCCTCTTTTTTTTGATTAATATTTTCTAAGTTTTTTAAAATTTCGGTTTGCTTTGTCGCCAAATCCAAACTTAATTTTTCCATTTGTTTTTTTGCTTTTTCATTATGTTCTTTTTTTCTTTTTAACTCTTCAAAATCTTTATCGCTTAAATTAAATTTGTTCAACTCTTCTCTAACTTTTTTACCTTTGTCTATTATCTCTGTAATTTCTTTTTCTATTTTTTCAAAATACGCCTTATTAGCTTCCAAAGAATTTTTTAATTTTTCAAATTCATTTTTTTTCTTTTCTAATTCATCTTGAACTTTTAAATACTCTTTTTTTATTTTCTCTTCAACTTTTGGAGGATTTATTAAGTAAGGATGCTCTAAACTTCCACAAAGAGGGCAAGGAAAACCTTCTTTCAAATTTTTTCTATCGTTTTCATATTTCAAAACTATAATTTTAGCTTCAAGATATTCAAGTCTTTTTTCTAAGTTTTCAATTTCTTTTTTTAAATTTTCAACTAACTTTTCTTGATCTTCAATTAAATTTGATAGTTTTTCTTGATCTTTAATTTTGTTTAAATATTGCTCTTTTAAAGATCTTATTTCATAAAATAAGCCACTAACTTCATCAAACTTTTCAAGAGCTTTATCTTCAAAAAAAGCTATGCCTTCTTTTTGAGTTTCAAGATTTTTAATCTCTTTTTTTAAAACTTCGTTTCTTAACTCTAAATTTTTAATTTCTTTATCCAGCTTTTTTTTCTGCTTAAAAAAGCTTTTTTTATTTTCCATCAAAGAATTTAGCAAAAGCTCTTTTTTTATCTCTTCATCCAAAACTTCTATTTTTCTTTTAACTTCTATCTCTTGTTGTTTAAAAGTTTCTTCTTTTAGTTTAAATTCTCTATTTAAAGCTTCAATATCAATATTTTCCAATTCTTTTTTTAAATTTTCAATCTCTTCTTTTAAAACCAAATTTTCACTCAAAAGCTTTTTCTTTTCTTTAAATCTCTCAAATTTTTGACTATATTCAACATATTCTTTATCCAAAAATTTCAAATCTTTTTCAATTTCCGTTAAATTTTTTTTAGCATCTTCTAAATCGCTTTTTTCAAATTTAATCTCTTCAACGGCTTTTTTTAACGATTCTATCTCTTCTTCAATTTTCCTAAATTCTTCAAATACTCTTATGGAAATTTTTTCAAACTCCCCAACATCCAAAATACTCTCAAGTAATCTCATTTTCTCATCGCTTTTTGAAGACAAAAAAGCATCAAATTTACCTTGAGCCAAAATAATAGCTTTTGTAAATTCTGAAAAATTAAGCTTTAAAATTTTTTCGATCTCTTTATTAATTTCTTTTTCCTTATCAGCAATCTCAATCCCATTTTTAAAAAGCACTCTTTTAATTTCTACATTTTTTCTTTTTTTACCTCTCCACTTTATCTTATATTCGTCTTGATTTAACTCAAAAATTAATTCAATCTCGGCATCTTTACTATTTTTATTTATTAAATCCTTCGTATGAGAAAGTCTTGGAGTTTTATTATAAATAGCGGCTAAAATAGCGTCTATTATCGTAGTTTTACCACTACCAGTTGGACCAGAAATTAAAAAAATATCGTTATAAAACTCCCTAAAATCTATAAAAAAATCTCCAAAAAACGAATTAATATTTTTTATTTTCAAGCTTTTAATTTTCATAAGTCCTCAACTCCTCTATCACTTTCAAAATTTCTTCCAAATCCTCATCTTCTTTAAAAATTTCTTTTATTAAATTCACGGGAGTTATTTTTTCAACTTCTATATTTTTTTGAGAAATTTCTACAAACGGAAGTTTTATCTTTACCACAAACAAATTTTCTCTTCTTAATTCATCAAGCTTAACGCTATCTACGATTTCTTCAAGTTCGATTTCTACAAACGTTTTTGGTTTTAATATTTTTACTTTTTCCATAATTTCTTCAAATTTACCTTTTAGTCTAACAAATTCTCTAAACCTCGGAACGTCAATGAATTTATAGGAAAAATCCTTACTATCAATTAATACCACCTTCTTTTGATAATTTTCATCAAAACTCATTTGAAGAGGACTACCGCTATAAACTATTCCTTTTTTTATTTCTTGAGGTTTATGAATATGTCCAAGAGCCGTATAAACAAAATCCTTAAAAATTTCGCTATTAACTCCTTCTATTTTCCCAATATAAATATCTCTTTCGCTTCCAGAGTTTTTACTCCCATAAACCGTTAAATGCCCCATTGCTATAGTTGGCTTTTTTGATGGTTTGTAAATATTTTTAAAAGCTCTCTCAAACCCTCCATTTTTTTCTATAATACCGTCTCTAAGATATGAAACCGCTAAAACATCAAAATCTTCAAACTCAATAAGTTTTACAAAATCATCCTCTGCTCCGCTTATTACCTCAACATCTATCTCTTTAAGCAAAGCCTTAGAAGCAAGAAGAGTGTTTGCCGAATCGTGATTACCTCCGATTATAATAACCTTTTTTACCAGATCTTTTAAAGAAAGCAAAAAATCAAAGTATTGCCTCAAAGCCAGAGAAGATGGCATATACACATCAAAAATATCTCCGCTAATTAATAAAACGTCAATTTGCTCTTTTTTAATTAATTTTCTAAGCCATTCAAAAAATTCTTCAAACTCCTCACTTCTATCAATTCCGAAAAATTGATGTCCTATATGAAAATCTGAAGTATGTAAAATTTTCATTCGCACTCTTCCAAAAGCTTGTTAATATGAGAATCATCATACGGATCTGCGTGAATATTTATAATCCATTTTTTATTTTTATCAAGAGCTCTAATTTTTTCTTCTACGCTTTCAACTATAGCATGAGCCATTTTTAATTTCATATCAGGCGTTAATACCAAATGAACATCAACAAAATTTCTATTTCCAGCTTTTCTCGTTCTTAAACAATGATAATCCAAAACCAGAGGCTCTTTTTTAATAATTTCTTTAATCTTCTCAACCGTTTCAAAATCCAAAGAAGCATCCAAAATTATTTCTAATCCATCCTTTACTATCTCACTTGCTTCTTTTATAATATAAAGCCCAATAACGATTGAAAGAACAAAATCAAGATAATAAAATCCAGTAAATTTTACTATAATTAAAGAAACTAAAACCGCTCCGTTTGTCAAAAGATCAGTTTTATAATGAAGCAAATCCGATTTTACTATTAGATTATCCGTTTTTTTAGCAATAACATACAAAAACAAAACAAGACCTAAAGTAACTACCATAGAAAAAGTCATTACATAAATCGAAACGTCAATTTCTTTAATTCCTTCATGATAAATAATTTTTTTTATGCCCTCATAAATAATAAATACTCCGCTTGCTATAATAAAAAGCCCTTCAAAAAGTGCCGCAAGCCCTTCGATTTTTCCTTTACCATAGTTATATTTGCTATTTGGTTTACTCTCACTTATCCTAACCGCGATATTATTAAAAGTAGAAATTACCATATCCAAAATAGAATCAAGAGCACTTGCAATAACGGCAACGCTTCCACTCATAAATCCTACAATTACCTTAGCAATAGCCAATACAAGAGCCGTGAGAGTAGCAACCGTCGTAGCTAAACGAGGCAAACTCATATTTTAATTCCCTTTATTCCCTCTTTTAAAATATCTATTAAAACGGTTGCATAAGCTCCTCTTGGCAGGGTAAAAACAAGCTCATATTGAGCGTAATCTTTTAAATATTTTTTATCGATAATTTCTGGGAAAATCCAAGCGGCTCTTCTATCCCCGTTTGCTGGAATTAGCTCATCGTATTTTTCCTCTATCTCCCTTGCAAAATCCTTAGCTCTCATTACTTTTTTACCTGGCAAAAGCCCAGTTACTGTAATTTCTTTTTCCAAAAACCTATCACTCTCATCATTTTCCAAATAAAAATATTTTCCTTTTGGATATCTCATCATTACATCACCAGGTAATAGTTTAAAAGGATGTTTTTGTTTTTTTACAAATTTTATCAATTCTTTAGGATATCCAGCCATTTTAAGTTCTTGCTCGCTTAAATCGAAAATATTACTTAAATTTATCCTCTCCTTTAGCCAATCGTTAAAAAGTTTAGATTGATACGCACTTATTAAAAATTTTTCAAGCTTTTTATTTTTTACAAATTTATTTCCTTCAATTATCTCTTTTGCCTCTTCAAAATTATTTCCATATTTTCCAAATCTTTGATAACCAAAAAAATTAGGAATCCCATACTTTTTAATTTCTTTAATTACCGAATCTATTTTTTTAGCATCTACAGGCAAAACTTTTTTAAGTCTTATAAAAAACTTATTTCCTTTTAAATGTCCAATTTTTAATTTGTTTCTATGTAAATCTTCCTCTAAGATTTTAATTTGCTTATCTTCAAACTTCTTTACTCTATCTCTAAATTTTCTTGGAATGGAAATCCATTGAATAGTCATACCGGCTTTATCTTTAAGTCCAGCATATCCAATGTCTTTTGCCTTAACTCCTATTTTAGAAGAAATCTTATTTATCATCTCAGGAGTACTAAGTCCTTTTTTTCTTACTTTAAGCATCAACCACTCACCCGTATGAGCAAAAGGATAAAGAGGAATTTCTTCTACTACGAAATTCTCGCTATTTTTATTAAAATGAAAATTTATCGGCGCGTGTGAATAAATCATTGCTTTCCTTTACACATTTTTAATACAAAATGAGTTATTATAATTAATTGAAAAGTATATCCAAAAAGTCCTAAAAACGGAACGAAATAAATAACGCTACTAAAAAATGCCAAAACCCAAATTTTAAAATTAGCTTTTTTCTCTACTTCCTCGGGATCCATAAAAAGATAACTACTATCAAAAACCAAAGGTTTTTTGTTAAGCAACGCCCATAAAAACATTTGATAAGCAACATTAACAAAAGGAATAAAAAGCATCCAAAAAGTAAATACAAAAAGCACCAAATAAATCAAAAAAGATTTTAAAGAAATTAAAACTCCTTTTAAAGTATCTTTAAAGCTAACCTCTCTTACTGGACAAGTATAATGTTTTTCGTTAATTCTTAAGACGATTTTTTCAACAAAAAAACTACTAAAAATCCCTAAAGTCGAAACGACCGCCAAATAATAAAAAATAGCAAGTATTAAAAAACTTCCAACTCCGCTAAGAAAATTTTCAATACTGCTAGAAAACGGAAGATGAGCAATATAGCTTAGAATAAACTCATACACTTCGTCTTTAAAAAAGAAAAAAACAACTCCCCAAAAAATCAAAGATAACAAAAAAGGCAAAAAAGTATATTTTAGAATTTCCTTATCAAATAAATCTTTAAAAACTTTCATAAGCTATCCTTAAAAATGATTTTCTTTACATATGCTTTTGAATCTTCCTCTTTTAGTAACGGCAAAAACAGTTATTGGAGTCTTTGTTATTTTAGCAATATTTTTAATAGCTTTTAAATACTCTTTTTTAAAAGTAAACAAAATCTCATACTCTTCGCCGCTACATCCTTTAAATTTATCAATCGGCTTTAAAAACTTAAAAGTAACATTTGAAATCTTACTAATTCTTTCCATTTCTTTAAAAAGCCCATCGCTTATATCAATAGCCGAAGTTATATATTTTGAAGCTTTGTAAAAAAACTTATCCCTAAGTTTTGGTCTAATGATTTTTGAATTTTTATAAACCTTTCCTCCTCTTAAAAGCCTAATTAAATCCCATCTTACTTTACCAATATTTCCCGTATAAGCTACAAATTCATTAACTTTTGCTTTTCTTTTAATTGGTTTTTTAGCAACTCCTATATGAGTTACGGAAATTGTAATCTTTTCGTTTCTTATCGTATCTCCGCCAATTATTTCATATCCATATTTTTTAGAAATTTCTTTAAACCCCTCGGCTAACTCTTTTATTTCTTTTAAACTAAGAGCCTTTGGAAAACCAACGTTTAAAATGGCGTATTTTGCTTTTGAATTCATTACTATCATATCGCTAAGATTAACTAAACTCGCTTTAATTGCTATCTCTTTTAAACTCATCCAATCTCGTTTAAAATGTATATCTTCAAAAAAACTATCGCTTACAACTATCCATTTTTTATTTTTACAAACATTAAGAATAGCTCCATCATCTCCGATAAAACGATTTTTAAATTGTTTTATAAAAAACTCTTCTTTCAAAATTTTCCTTCGCTAATCCATACTAAAACTTCTCTCTCCCAATCTTTTAAATTTTCTTTTTCCAAAAGCTCTTTTTTCCTAAGTTCCCTATATATGGCATCGGCTTCTTGGATTTCTTTTCTACTTGGTTCTCTTCTAACCGCCACAAATCCAGCAATTTCTTCTGGTTTATCGTAAATAATTTCTCCAGCTTCGTTTAACGGATCTATTTGAACGATTACCCAATAATATTTTCCGTCTTTTCTTAAATTCCTCACCATCCCTTCCCAATGCTTTCCAGCCAAAATCGTATCCCACATCTGTTTAAACGCAACTTCTGGCATCATCGGATGTCTAACAATGCTATGAGGTTTACCAATAAGTTCTTCTTTTGAATACTTTGTCATATCTCTATATGCTTTACTTGCAAAAGTAATAATCCCTCTTTTATCGGTTCTCGTAATTAAAGCCCTTGCATCAAGCCCCTCTTCTTCAAAAGTAACTTCTTCATCAATCACTTTTACATTAGGTCTTACTGCCATGTTAACTCCTTAGAAAAAATTCATTTCATCTAACCCCGCAACAGCAAAAGGAGGATTTTTATCATTATTTTGTAACGTTTTTATATCAAAAGCACTTGCTATTTGTTTAGGACATACCATTATACATTTCTGACAATTTATACAATTATAAAGTCCATTTTTTTTAGCAAGTTCTATCCTCTCTTGCTTATCTCTTTTATCTCTACTATCAAACACAAATCTAAAATATTTGGTAAATACAAAAGGTCCCGCAAAATTTTTATCAAAATCCAAAGCTTCGCACTCAAAATAACAAGCCATACACAAAATACAATCGGTTTGTTTATCGTATCTTTTAAGCTCTTGGGGAGTTTGAATATTTTCTTTAGTAAAATCAATTTTATCTACAAACCAAAGCTCATTGTCTTTATGAGCTTTTTCAATATAACTATGATCAACTACCAAATCTCTTAATACCCTACTCCTATCAACAGGCTCTATTATAATTTCGTTATTCTGAGCCATATCTATTGCTTTAGTTTTACAAGCAAGTATAGTTTTATCATTTACTTTAATAGCACAAGTTCCGCAAATACTGCTTCTACAAAAGCTCCTATAAGCTAAATCCCTTTTTTTATTTCTTATTTTATCCAAAACCTCCAAAATAGTTTCGTCACTATTTACTTCTATATCAAACTCTTCAAACCAAAACTTTTTACCATCAAAACGCTTTATCAATACTCTCATCAATAATCCTTAAAGCTCTATCCAAAGCCTTGTTTTTATCCTGTTTGTAAATTTTTATAATTTCTTCAATTTCTCTTTTATCAAGATTTTTATCTCTTATCAAATAATATCCAATAAGTTGTAAAAAATTTCGTGAATTATTGCTAAATACCGATCTTTCAAAGTCTATGAATTTAACTTCGTTACTAGTTAAAAAAATATGATGATATCTTCCAAGCTGCTTATGAAAAACTCCTTTTTCGTCTAAATAAAAAGCTCCTTTAAGCGCTTCTTTCAGTAAAAAATAATACTCTTTAGTTCCAATTAATTCTTTAAGAACCCTTCCTTCAATAAGTTCCATAATAAAAAATCTTCTTCCTCTAAAAATAGGTTTTGGAGCATAAAATCCGTTTAAATAATTTAATATTTCCCATTCTTTGTCTATATCATAATTTTTAGCCCACTTAATAGCAACAATTCTTCCATCTTCAAGTTTAGCTTTATAAACTTCTCCCCTATTGCCCTCACCTATTTTTTTTAAAATATCATATCTCAAAAAAAACCTTTTTTTATAATTATACAAAAAGGAGTTTAAAAACAGCGCCTAAAAAAACAATAGCTTTTAATTAGGAAAACAAAAAAAGCCCTAAAAAAGGGGATTAAGACAACTTAAGATTTACTTTAGTTTTATTAAAATCCAAATGTGCTTCTTTTTCGCTATTTCCACAAGCAAGGTTAATAAGCTGAGTAACTTGTAAAATAGGCTCTTCATACCCATCCATAGCTTTATGACACAAAGGACATGGAGTTGCCACTAACTCAGCTCCAGCCTCTTTTGCTCCTTCAAGCGGCTTAACAGCCAAACGCTCTTTTTGCTCAGGATCGGTAAATCTTGCATGATACCCGCAACAAGTCATTTCGTTTTTATATCCTTCAATAATTTCAACTCCAAGAGGCTCAAGAATTTCTCTAAGAAGAGTTGGATTTTCTGGATCATCAATTGCAGTTTCATTTGGAGCAAGAACATGACAACCATAATATGGAGCGACTTTTGCAGATAATTTTCTTTTAATTTTAGATTTATAATTTTCCAATCCTATAAAATCTCTAATTAAATTCAAAGTATGATAAATTTTTGCTTCGCCTTTATATTCAAGCCCTTCTTCCGCCAAAAGCTCGTTAATTTTATCTTTTAATTTAGGATCGCTATCAAGCGCAAGTTTTGTTCTTGCAATTACCATGTAACAAGTATTACAAGGAGTATATAAATCAACCCCTTTCTCTTCAGCTAAAGCAATATTTCTTGCATTAAGTCCATATACTATTTTTTTGTTAGTTTCATCAATTACTCCACCACCACAACATGCCGCTTTATCAAGTAAAACCCACTCAACTCCCATATTTTCCAAAAAATTTACTGTAATATCATAATTATGAATATCCGCTCCTTGAAAACAACATCCAGGATAAATTCCGATTTTCATTATAGTTCCTTTTCGAGTTTTTTAATAAAGTTTCTAAATTTTTCAATTCCTTCAAACGGTTTTGGAGCAAATTCATCTTCGCTCATACCGCGAGATTTAAATTCTTCTTCAAGTTTTTTAGTAATTTCTTTTCCTCTCTCGTCTCCAAACGCAACCTCTGGTAAATGAAACTTATCGATTTGTCCTGTTTCATATACGGTAGCAAACCAGAATTTAGCTCTACGAGTAGCAATATTTTCTTCACCGGTATCTTTTGCAATTCTTCTAAGTTCAAGTATATCATCGCAAGGCGCAATTCCTTTAGGACAAGCAGCAAGACACATTTGACATTGAACGCAATCCCAAATTCCATGATCTTCTACGAGTTTTATTCTCTCTTCTACATCCACTCCATCTCTTGTGTCCATAATAAATCTAAAAGCTTTTACCAATTGAAAAGGTCCTAAATATTTTTCATCTCCTTCAAGAGCGTTACATTGCCCATAACAAGCCATACACAAAATACAATCGGTTTGTTTATCGTATCTTTTAAATTCTTCAGGCAATACTAAAGATTCTACCTTCGTATTATCAGGAACAACTTTTGGATCAGGCACGAGATATGGTTTTACTTTTTTTAATTTATTAAAAGCCGGTTCTTGATCTACTACAAGATCTCTAACTACAGGCAAATGATTTAAAGGTTCAATTGTTATAACTCCGTTTTTAATCTTATCTTTTGCTTGAATTTTACAAGCAAGTCCTGCTCTTCCATTAATAATCATCGCACAACTTCCGCAAATTGCACTTCTACAAAAAGCTCTAAAAGTTAGAGTAGAATCGATTTTATCTTTAATATACATTAAAAGCTCAAGCACCGTCAAACTATCTTCAACTTCAACCTCAAAATCTTGAAAATAACTTTTATTTGTATCAGGATCGTATCTTTTAATTCTTGCCGTATATTTTATTTTTTTCATTTTCAACCTTTCTTATGATATAATTTCATATCATCTCCCGGTAGCTCAGTTGGATAGAGCGTCGGATTCCTAATCCGAAGGTCGTGGGTTCAAATCCCGCCCGGGAGACCACTTCAAAAAAAAAGAAAAAAAATCTTCATTTTTAATATTTACGCTCTGCTGGTTCGTATAAACTTAAATCAACTTCACTTTTTTCATATTTAAAACTACCATCAGCATTTTTCGTAATCATTGAATGATATAAATAATTTTCATCATCTCTTTTTGGATAATCGTCTCTATAAAAACTACCCCTACTTTCTTTTCTTTGAAGAGAAGCATAAGCTAAAACATCCGCAATCTCAAGCAAATTAAAAAATTCAAGCGTTGATTGTAAATCAAGGTTAAATACCTTTGATTTATCCTCCACTCCAAGATTTTTATAAGCTCTATCAATTAAATTTTTTAATTTATCATATCCTTCTTTCATTTCTTTTTCATTTTTAAATACTCCAAAATATTTAAACATAATCTCACCAAGCTCGTTTCTCATATCCCCAAGATTTTCTTTAGATTCTTTATTCATTAATTCTTTTATAAATTCTTCATCTTTCCTTAAAAGTTCTTCTCCGCCTTCTTCAAAATCAGTAGCTTCTGCGTATCTTACAGCTTCTTTTCCAGCTACATTTCCAAATACAACGATATCAAGAAGCGAATTACCTCCTAGTCTGTTTGCTCCATGAACGCTAACGCATTGTGCCTCTCCAGCCGCATAAATTCCTTCTATTGGAGTTTCACATTTTACATTAGTATGAATACCTCCCATAGCATAATGAGCGGTAGGTTTAATTGGAATTGGTTCTTTTATTGGGTCTATTCCTTCAAAATCAATTGCAAGTTCTCTAATTTGAGGAAGTCTTTCTTTAATCTTTTCAGCTCCCAAATGCGTTAAATCAAGATGAACATATTCTCTTCCTTCTTCATCTTTAAATCCTCTACCTTCTCTAATTTCTGTCATTATACTTCTACTTACCAAATCTCTTGGACCAAGCTCCATCTTCTCAGGTGCATATTTTTTCATAAATCTCTCACCAAGCGCGTTTATAAGATATCCTCCCTCTCCTCTTGCCGCTTCACTTACAAGAATTGCCGATTTTCTAAGCCCTGTTGGGTGAAATTGTAAAAATTCCATATCTTTAAGCGGAAGACCGGCTCTAAAAGCAGCAGCAGTTCCATCTCCAGTACATCCAAGAGCGTTTGAAGTATATCCCCAATATATTCTACTATGCCCTCCAGTAGCCAAAATTATTGCTTTTGCCTTAATAAAATGAGTCTCTCCAGTTGCTATATTAATAGCCGTAACACCTTGAACTCTTTTTCCATTATGAGCAATATTTAACATAAACCATTCATTTAAAAATTTAACGCCTTCTTTTATACATTGCTCATATAAAGTATGAAGCATAACATGCCCAATCTTATCGGCACTATAACAAGTTCTATCTTTACTTGCTCCTCCAAATGGACGCTGAGCTATTTTTCCGTTATTAAGTCTTGAAAAAGGAAGTCCCATATGCTCCATTGCTCTAATAATTTTTGGAGCTTCATAACACATATATTTTACCGCTTCTTGGTCAGCTAAATAATCGCTTCCTTTAATGGTATCAAAAGTATGAATTTCTTCATTATCAGTTGGATCTACATTTGCTAAAGCAGCATTGATACCGCCTTGAGCAGCTCCAGTATGAGACCTTGTTGGATACACTTTAGAAAGCACGGCTATATCTAAATCTTTATTTTCCTTTATTGCACTAAGAGCAGCATATAACCCTGCTCCTCCAGCACCAATAATTAAAACATCAAACTTCATAACTCTCCTTTTAGATATAATTATTTCTTATAAGCAATTATACAATTTCTAACGCTTACTACAACTTTTAAAAGAAAAAATAAAAAAGCCCTTGTTACAAGGAGTTACATTTTATCTAAAAAGCTAGTTTGAAGATAATATAAATTAAAAAGTAGCTTTTGAATTTTTAAATCAACAATTCTCTTTTTAAAAACCAGCGCTTTTTTAGAATTTTCAAGAATTTCTAAATCATAATAAGTAGCGCTTCCTGCATTTATAGCTTCTTTTGTAGATTTAATTAAATTTTCATACACTTTATAATTTTCGTCGTAAATTTTTTTCTTCTGAGATAAAAGTTTTATGTTTTTTAGAGTCTTTCTCAAACTATTTATTAATTCTCTTTTTTTATCCTTAATCTCCAAAGAAGCCTTTAAAAACTCTATCTTTTTTTGTTCAATTTTATCTTTTGAATTAATGTCAATTGGAACGGAAAAAGTAATTCCATAATTATAATAAGACTTTTTAGCCGAAGAAAAATCGTTTTGAATAGATTTGTGAGTATAACCTAAATTAAGAGAAATGCTTAAAAGTTGATTTCCGGTTTGCATTTTATACAAATAAAAAGCGACCTTTTTATATTCTTTTTTGGAAATTAATTCTAAATGATTTTTTAAAAATTCATCTTCTTTTAAAATCTTAAAAACTGGAAGCTTAACATCTCTTATATCCAAATCTGATATGGTAGAAAAAGAATATTTTAAATCGTTTTGAGAAATTTTTAAATCGCATAAAGAAAGCTTAAGATCATTTAAATTTAAAATAGCATTATCCAAATCACTACTATCCCCAGTTCCACTTAAAAACGCTTCTTTTTTTCTTTTTACGTTTATTTTTGCGTTTTCAATTTGGAAAAACAAAACTTTCTTATTAAGTTCGTTAATTTTATAATCAAATGCCAAATCCAGAGCTTGTTTAATTAAAAGTCGTTTTTGAATTTCAATTTGCTTTAAATTATAACTTTTTAATTTTTTTGCGTATTTAATCGAATAATATATAGCTCCGCTTTTAAAAATCGGTTGATTAACGGTTATGCTAAATTGTTTTGTAGTAGTCCAAATATCTTGAGAATTATCTTTATTAATTAAATATTGAACCATAATTGGATTTATCCAAGATTTCTTAACTTCTCTTGAATTTGCAAGACTTTTCAATCTATCATAATTAATTTCTTGCTGTTTTAAATCGCTCAAAATTTCGGCATTTAAAAAAAGAGGAATAAAAAAAAGCAATTTTTTCATTAAGCACCCTCAAATTCTATGTTATTAACAGCCGCTTTTAACCTATCAAAACCTTCATCAATCTCTTCTTTTGTAATAGTAAGAGGAGGCAAAAATCTTACTTTATCGCTTCCAGCTTTTAACACTAAAACTCTCTTTTCAAAAGCTTTTTTTACTACTTCGTCTCTAATTTTGCTATTTTTAGCTTTTAAAGCTCTCATAAGTCCATATCCGGTTACGTTATCAAACAAATTGGAAAACTCTTTTTCAATTTCAAGCAATTTATTTTCAAAGTATTCTATAGTTTCTTTTAACATACCACTTTTATAATATTCATCTAAAATCTTAATAACCTCAATCGCAGCTCTAGTAGATAAATAATTTCCTCCAAAAGTACTTCCATGATCTCCTGGCTTTAATACATCTACCAAACTAGTAATTACCGCCCCTATTGGAACTCCTCCGCCAAGTCCTTTTGCCAAAGTCACGATATCGGGCGTAATTTCATACAAATTACTTGCTAAAAACTCTCCTGTTCTATAAATTCCAGTTTGAACTTCATCAACAATTAATAAAATGTCTCTCTTTTTAAGTTCATTTATAAGTTCTTGAACTTCTTCCTTATCAAAAGGATTAACTCCCCCTTCTCCTTGAATTAACTCAATCATTACGGCAACAGTTTTTTCATCAATTTTATCGTAAATGTCTTTAATATTTTTAGCATATACAAATCCATCTGGAAAAGGACCAAAATATTGATGGAATTTTGGCTGTCCGGTTGCTTTTAAAGTAGAAATCGTCCTTCCATGAAAAGAATTCTCAAGCGTAATTACCTTGTATCTTTTAACTTCTCCATTAATTTCTCCATATTTTCTTGCAATCTTAAGAGCCGTTTCGTTCGCTTCAGCCCCCGAATTACAAAAGAAAACTCCTCCTTTAATTTTACTTTTTTCAACTAAAATCTCAGCTAATTTTTCTTGAGGAGGGATTCTATAAAGATTTGAAATATGAATAATATGTCTTGCTTGGTCGCAAATAGCATTAGAAAGTCTTACGTTTCCATGTCCAACGCTAACTACTCCTATACCACTCGTAAAATCTATATATTCATTTCCTTCTTTATCCCATAAAGTTGCATTTTCTCCTTTTACAAATTCAACATCAAATCTATTATAAGTATTTAAAAGCATTTTTTCTCCTTAAATTCCATAAAATTCGAGTTCACCCTCTTTATTTATAAATTCAATTTTTTCCTCAAACATTTTTAAAAAACTTAGTAAATTTTCAAACTCCTCTTCTTCTATTTCCCCAATAACCACTCCAATTTTTTTTGCATTATCCATCAAATATAAAACTCCAGCAATTTCTTCTAAAGTAGTATCATGATTTTGAATTTCTTTTTTTACTCTAATGGATTTTAAAATAATTTCTACAAAATCTTCAAAGTCCATATCCTCCTTAAATTTTTTATCATATATTTCAAAAACATAAGCAAGTCTTGCTAATAAAAGAGGTAATTTTTTCGAAGTTTTTGGGATATCTACTTTTGAAAATTTATCGCTCCCACCAAGTACCACATAATCTTTAATAAGCTTTTTTGGTTTTTCGTTATAAAAAATCACTAAATCACAATCTTTTAACTTTTCCATAATTTACCTTTTAAAGGTTTTCAAAATTATAACGAAAAACCAAATATTTAAAGCAATTCTATTTTAAACGAAAAACAAAAAAAACTATCTAAAACTTTTTAAAAATTCTTTTAAATCTTCCTTTGGCATAGGTTTTGCAAAATAAAATCCTTGAACATAATCAACTCCTATTCCTTTTAAAATTTCATAAACGCCTTGAGTTTCTACACCTTCTGCGATAGTTTTTTTATGAAGAGCTTTTGCCATTGACACTATTGCATTTACTATCAACAAATCTTCTTCATCAGTCAATAAATCTTTTACAAAACTTCTATCGATTTTTAAAGCCGAAACAGGAAGTTTTTTTAAATAACTAAGAGAAGAATAACCAGTTCCAAAATCATCAATTTCTATTCCTATTCCTTCTCTTTTCAAAAGCTCTATTTGAGGAAGAATAATATCAATGTTTTCCATTAATACCGATTCGGTAATTTCAACTATTATATTTTCTTTTTTTACGCCTTTTTCTTTGATTTTATTAATAAGTTTTAAAGCCACATTTTGAGATAAAAGTTGAGTTACCGAAATATTCATCGAAAAAGTAAATTTCAAATCTTCAAATTTTTTTGCATCATTCAATACTTTTTCCATTATCAAATCACCAACTTCGTTAATAAGACCGCTCTCTTCAAGAATTGGAATAAACCTACCAGGACTTACAAGCCCTCTTTTTTTACTTTTCCATCTAAGAAGAGCCTCTACTCCCCAAACCTTATTTTCTTTTATATCTATAATCGGTTGATAAAACATTACATATTCGTCGTTTTTAATCGCTTCTTTTAACTCTTTTTCAAGTTCTAAATAATCTTTTGGTAAAAATTTAATATTTTTATTTGCATATCCAATACTTTTACCTCCTCTTTTTTTAACATCACTTAAAGCGTTTTCGGCTAATAAAATTAAATCCTCTTCTTTTATAGCATCGTCTGGATAAAAAGAAACTCCAACGCTTATTGGCAAATATACTCCGCTACCATTTATTTGAACGATATCTTCGTTAAATTTCAAAATTTCATCTAAAGTATTGTAAATATCTTTTTTATCCCCTTTAATAATTACTCCAAACTCATCACTACCAATTCTTGCTACCAAACTTTTTTTAAGAGATGTTCTTAAATATTCCGCCAATTTTTTAATAGCTTTATCCCCAGCCCAAAATCCAAGCACATCGTTTACTTTTTTTAATTTATCAATATCAATTAAAACTACCGCAAAAGGGATTTTATTTTTTAAATTCTCTCTTACCTCTTTAATAAAAATTTCTCTTTTTGGCAAATGAGTTAAAGTATCGGTAGAAATTATAACGTTTGCTTTTTCTTTTAAAAAAATATCCGCTATTGCCAAATTTATTTTGTAAATAATCTCTTTTAAAATTACAAATTCATCATCGCTAAATTCTAAATTATCTTGGCTATATACCAAAACCGCATATCCAATTTCTTCTGAATTTGAATACTCCCATTTTTTATACAAAGGAAAAACGATACTTTTTTTGTATTTTTTATCTCTAAATTTAACATTTTCTACCACAACAGCCTCTTGAGATATTAACATCTCAAGTATTCCACGAAAATAGTTAAAATCAAAAAACTGATTTTTAAAATCTATATCTTCCTGAGTTTCGCTTGGAGTAACTACTGGAATAATTTGTTTGGCATCTTTGTCAATTTTAGCAATCCATCCAAAATCAAAAAGTTTTGAATCTATAAAAACATTTAAAACCTCTTTCATTAACGCTTCGAAATCTTTAATTCTTACAACTAAATTTGCAATTTGTTCTTCTATTACGCTTAATTTATATCCTATTGAATTTACTTCCTTTTTCTTAAAATTCAACATAATATATTCGTCGTTTTTTATTTTTACGACTTCTCCTCTTATATCAACCAAAAGTTCTTTGCCATTTACTTTAATGTAAAAATTTTTCTTTTTGCTAAATCCCTCTTTTTGAACTTTTTCTATAAATTTTTCCGCTACATCTTTAAATTCTTCCGAAAACAAAGAAACAAAATCTTTATTAATCAATTTAATAATTTCAACATCAAACCAGTCTCTAAAAATTTTATCAACTTCTACTATTTTTAGATTTTTATCTAAAAAAACAACTCCTTCCCTAACTTCAAAAGTTTTTGCACATTTAATCAACAAATCCGTAGTAATTATTTCAAGTTCTTGAAGTTTTTCTTTATCTTTTATTATTAATTTTGCTTTTTCTAAAAAATCTTTTTTTAATTTTTCCATATTTTATCCTTTGTTTTGAGAGACCATATCATCTAAATTTTTATACATTTTTTTAGTTTCGATTTCAGCTCTTTGAAAATGTCCCAAAGCTTCTTTCATGCTACCTTCCATGACATCTCTCATATGCCCTTCAAAATCCTTTTGAGTTTGTTTAATTTCTTTATACGCATCCGTATTAGAAAATGCGCTTTTACCAGCTCCTTCATACCAAGAATCAAAACTATGCTCTCCCAAATCTTCTTTATATTTACTTTTGCCCATTATTTTTTCTTTGTAATTTTTAACCTTAAAGAGAAGATTGTTTATTTTCTGCTCAACAGCAGTTAAAGTATCGGATAAAGTATCAAACCTACTAAATAACTTTTCATCAAGAGTTTCTAAAGCATTAAAACCTTCTTTAAATTCTTCCATAAACTCTTGCATTTCTTGAATGATTTTGTCTAAATTTTCTCCTTCTTCTGTTAAAGAAGAAGTATTTTGTCTTAAAACGTTAATGGTAACTTCAACTTCTTTTGTAGCTTCTTGCGTTCTCTCAGCCAACTTCCTAACCTCATCGGCAACTACCGCAAATCCTCTTCCATGTTCTCCCGCTCTTGCCGCTTCAATTGCCGCATTTAACGCTAAAAGATTCGTCTGATCGGCAATATCTTTAATTAAATTAATAACACTTTTAATTTCTTCTACCGAATTGTTTAGATTGTTTATGTTTTCCTTGGCAGTAGAAGCAAACTCCAAAAGACTTTCAATCTCTTTTAAAAATTTATCGAAAATATTTCTTAATTCTTCAATTTCTACTTTAACTTGTTTGTTTTCCTTTGACATATTTATAAAAAATTCAATGTTTTCATGAGTGTTTTGAGCAATTTCGGTTATATTATTTTCAGAAGAATTAAGCAAAGAACAACATAAATCCATTTTTTCGTTATTTAGCTGATTTTGAGCTAGTTGAGCTTTTAGATTAGAATTTTCCTTGGTTAATTCTTCTATTTCTTTTTCTAATTCATCTATTTTTTTAAGAAGCTCTTTGTTATCCTCTAATGATTTTTCTAATTCATCTTTATAATTTTTAAAAATCATCTTTTCTCCTTAATTAAACTTAACTTAAGTTGCGATTAAAGTCTTTTAATTTAATTATAAACCTTTACTATTAACTTGTCAACTAAAAATTATATACTTTTACCCCCCCCTGTCAACAAAACAAAAAATTTAAAAATTACACAAAGCTTATAGGATCCATATCTGCTTTAGCTTTTGAAAGATCAATGCAAGGATAGATTATTTTATGAAGATTTTTCCCTTTAAAAAGGACATAATATCTATATTTGTTTTGAAGTTTAAAAATAGGAGCTTCGCCATATCCCAATATTTCTTCCCTCTCTCCTATACAATCTAAAAATTCTTTCATATTTCTTTTAGCCACTTCTTTTTTCTTATCAACAAATTCAATTTTACAAATTCTTGAAAAAGGAGGATAAAAAAGAGCTTTTCTAAACTCTATCTCTTCTTCGTAAAAATCATCAAAATCCCTATTAAAAAATTCCTTGTTTAAAGTCTGAATAATAACTTCTCCATCTTCTTTTCTCCCAGCTCTTCCCTCAACTTGCTTTGCCAAAGAAAAAGCCCTTTCTCTTGCCCTAAAATCTGCGCTATTTAAAATAAAATCTATATCAAGTACGATACTTAAAGCAACTTCTGGATAATCATGACCTTTACTAAGCATTTGAGTACCTACTAAAATATCAATTTCTTTATTTGAAAACCTTTTTAAAATTTTATCGACTCTACTTTTAGAAGTAAGAATATCTCTATCAAATTTTTCAATAACGGCGCGTGGAAAAATCTCTCTTAGTTCTTCTACTATCTCACTCGTTCCTTTTCTTTCGTTTAAAAATTCACTTCCTCCACAATTTGGACAAATATTTGGAATTCTTTGAGTATAATTACAATAATGACACTTAAGAGCTAATTTATCCTTATGAAGGCTCATTCCAACATCGCAATATTTACATTTAATTGCCTCACCACAATTTTTACAAATCATATACTTAAAATGAGCTCTTGTTGGGACAAAAATTATAACTTGTTTTTTTTGAGTCAATTTTTCTTTTATTTTACTTATAATAATCTCATTAAAATTTTCTACAAAAATTCTCTTTTTAGTAGTATTATAAAAAGTACCTTTAAGCCTGAAATAAGGAAATTTATACAAATCACTAACAAGAGGCGTAGCACTTCCAAGCACTACTTTAGCTTTTAAAATTTTGCCAAAATAAATTGCTAAATCTTTTGCGTTATATTTTGGTATTTGTTCAGATTTATAACTATCGTCATGCTCTTCATCAACTATAATAAGACCTAAATTACTAAAAGGCAAAAAAAGAGCACTTCTTGCTCCAGCAATTACTTTAATTTTTCCATCAACAAGTTTTCTTAAAATTTCATTGCGCTTCTTTTTAGTTATTTTACTATGCCAAATTTCGACTAAATCTTTAAAATGTTTTTTAAGTCTTTTTTCCATTTGAGATGTTATTGCAATTTCTGGTAAAAGAAAAAGCGCTTGTTTATTAGAATTTATTGCTTCTTCTATAAGCTTTATATAAATTTCGGTTTTTCCACTTCCCGTATCTCCAAAAAGAATGCTAATATCATGCTTTTTTAAAAATTCAAAAGCTTTTTTTTGTTTTTCGGTTAAATTCACATTAACACCAATTTTACACTCATCCCCTATTTTAGGCTTTTTATTTTCTATCATATAAAAAAGCCCCGCTGCTTCTCCAATAGAAGAAAAATAATATTTTGAAATAAATTCGATTATATCTTGATAATTTTCATTAAACTCCCAAACTTTCTCAATTACGTCTTTACACTCAAAATTAGGTTTATTAACTTCTTCTACTACATATCCTAATACTTTTTTTTCTCTTAAAAAAATCTTAACAACATCTCCTTTTTTTAAATCAAAGGAAGATTGATAAGTAAAAATCGTAGGAGTATTTAAAATTGCTATATTAAAATATCTCATTTACAAAGAGGAGAATTTGAGTCGTTACACTCAAATGCGCAATTTTTAGAAGTATTTTTTTCATACGTAAATCTAACCATGTATTCTCCAACTTTTAAAGTATAATTAGTTTCGCTAGAAGAATTGTTTTCGTAATGCCATTTTATATCGCCGCTATCTTTTTTTATTGGAGGATAAATTACATTCTCAAACAAAACATCATCACTAATTGATTTTTCAAGTTCTGGACATTTATCCACATTTCCAGCCATTATGTTTTTTGAATATAAAGAAGAAATTCCAGCTCTAATATTTGCAACTTGAGTTTTTGCCTTAGTTATTTTCGCTTCATCAATTCCGCTAAAAAGTCTTGGAATAGCCACCCCGGCAAGAATTCCGAGGATGACTATTACAAAAACAAGTTCAATTATTGTAAATGAATTTCTCATTATTTAAGCAAGTTACCTTCTTCTGATCCGCTAAATTGAGCAGGAGTTGCCGCAATATCCGTTGTATTATGATCTCCCAAATTGCTCATAGATAACTCATTAGTTGGTGAAATTTGTTTAAATGCAGCAAATTTAGGCGCTTGATTTGCATTACCTCCAACACATGCAATAAAATAATTTGCACCAGCTACACCACTATCTATCCATCCAACGATTTTATACTCAGAAGGATTATTGCAATGAGACAAATTCAAATCTTTTATTTCTTTTGGCATATCTACGTATTTAGTTAAATTATTATCGCTATTACCTTTATAATATTCTAAATCCAAATAAGAAATATTTCCATCGTGTCCTTCAGCAATAGATTTACTCCATAATGTTGGAGCAACGGTTCTATTTAAAGTTCCAATAAAACTTTTAATATTTCCTTCATGAGCTTGTTGAGCTACTCCTAAAAACTTTGGAAGCGCTACAGCAGCTAAAATTCCTAAAATTACAATTACGAATATTAATTCAATCATCGTAAATGCTTTTTTCATTATTTCTCCTTTAAAAAATTTAATTTCATTATTATAACACATTTTCTTTACAAATTCGCTACGCTATTCTCTATTTACTAAAACTTTATTGTCTTTAACCCTAATTAATTTAAAATAAGGAGCGCTTTTTGAAGTTCCATCTTTACAAGTAATATTATACTCTTCTCCAGCTACGGTAAAATCTGCTATCATAACAGTTTTATATTCTCCATTTCCACAATTTTTAAGATTTATTGAAGAAATGTTAATCTCTTTTGGTATCTGAATATACTTGCTTAAAAAAACGGCATCCTCTTTAGTGGCTAAATTCGTAATACTACCATTTTTACCTTCGTTTATGCTTCTTGCCCACAAATCCTCGCCTGTAGTTCTATTTAAAGTTCTTACAAAAGAAATTAAATTAGCTTCATGCGCAGAATTTCCAAGTAAAAAATATCTTGGAATCGCAATAGCGGCTAAAATTCCAATTACTACGATTACAAAAATTAATTCTAACATCGTAAAAGATTTCATATTAAACCTTCCAATTTTTCCACAATCGTTTTTATCTTTTTTTCTTTTTCAAAATCTTCTTTATTTTTTTGAAGGACCCAAAAAAGCAACTCTTTTGGAGTTGGATTTTGAATTTTTAACAAATCTTCTTTTACAAACTCAAAAAATTCATCCTCAAGCTCTAATTCAAATTTTTCACCCATTACAGAAATTGATATTTTTTTCATTTTGAAAGAATTGATTCAATTTTCGCTAAAACTTCTTCAAGTTCAATTTCTTTTAGAGCTATTTTTTCTTTACATTCCATTAACTCAAACTCTTTTTCTTCAAGTTCTTGTTTTAAATTCGAAATTTCATTATTAAGTCTTGCGTTTTCTTCCTGAAGAGCCTCATATTTTGTCAAAAGCGAATCAATCTTTTCGTTTAATTTAGCTAAAAGATCCATTTTTTCTCCTTTTTGTTATAATTATAATAAAAAGGATGAATTTGTTCAAACTAAATTCAAACTTTAAACCAACCGGAGATCAGCCCCAAGCTATAGAAAAACTAAGCAATTGCATAAAAAAAGGAAGTAGATACAATACCCTAATTGGAGTTACTGGTAGCGGTAAAACCTTTACAATGGCAAACATAATTGAGCGTCTTCAAATGCCAACTTTAATTTTAACTCACAATAAAACTTTAGCGGCTCAATTATATTCGGAATTTAAAGAATTTTTTCCCAACAATCACGTAGAATATTTTATAAGTTATTATGATTATTATCAACCAGAAGCATATCTGCCAAGACAAGATTTATACATAGAAAAAGATAGCTCAATTAATGCCGAACTCGAACGACTTAGAGTAAGCGCTACGGCAAGTTTACTTGAATATGATGACGTAATAGTCGTAGCGTCAGTATCTGCTTTATATGGGCTTGGAAATCCGCTTGAATACAAAAAAATGGTAGCAAAAATAGCCGTTGGAGATGAGATATCCCAAAGACAACTTATGCTTCGTTTGCTTTCAATGGGTTATACAAGAAACGATAAATATTTTGAAAGAGGAAATTTTAGAGTAAATGGAGAAGTAATTGACATATTCCCTACTTATTTTGAAGATAATGTAATCAGAATAGAATTTTTTGGAGACGAAATCGATAGAATTTATACAATTGATTATTTAACAAATGAAAAACTTCAAGATTTAAAAGAAATTACAATTTATGCAGCAAACCAGTTTATAGTAGGTCAAGATAGACTTGCTAAAGCTATTCAAAGTATAGAAAAAGAACTTCAAGAGAGATTGAAGTTTTTCGAAAAACAAGGAAAAATCGTCGAATATCAGCGTTTAAAACAACGAACTGAATTTGATCTTGAAATGTTAGAAACTACTGGAACTTGTAAAGGAATAGAAAATTACGCAAGACATTTAACAGGTAAAAAACCAGGAGAGACTCCTTATTCGCTTTTAGATTATTTTGAAGTAAAAGGAAAACCATATCTTGTTATAGTAGATGAATCTCACGTATCTTTACCACAATTTAGAGGAATGTATAACGGAGATAGAGCAAGAAAAGAAGTTTTAGTAGAATATGGATTTAGATTGCCAAGTGCTCTTGATAATAGACCATATAAATTTGACGAATTTATAAACAAAGCGCCTCACTATCTTTTCGTATCCGCAACTCCCGGAGAATATGAACTTAGCGTATCAACTTGTATAGCTGAACAAATAATACGCCCAACGGGATTACTCGATCCAATAGTAGAATTACTCCCAAGCCAAAATCAAGTAGCCACTTTATACGATAAAGCAAAAGAAGTAATAAAAAGAAAAGAAAAGGTCTTAGTCACTACTCTTACTAAAAAAATGGCGGAAGAATTGCAAAAATACTATCTTGAAATGGGACTTAAAGTTAAATATATGCATAGCGATATAGACGTAGTAGAAAGAAACGAACTAATTAGAGGTTTAAGAAGTGGAGAATTTGACATGTTAATTGGAATCAACCTATTAAGAGAAGGTCTTGATTTGCCAGAAGTTAGTTTAGTCGCTATTTTAGATGCAGATAAAGAAGGTTTTTTAAGAAGCGAAACAAGTTTAATCCAAACAATGGGAAGAGCGGCAAGAAATGTAAATGGAAGAGTTTTAATGTTTGCCGATAAAATAACCGAACCTATAGTTCTTGATGACGACTTGGAAATTTTAGAAAAAATTAAAGATAAAATTACAAAATCAATGTATAAAGCAATAAAAACTACAATTTCTAGACGCATTAGACAAAAAGAATATAACAAAAAACATGGAATTACTCCAAAAAGCGTAGTTAGAAAGCTTGATAAATCTTTAAAAGAAGAAGGATACGAAGCAATCGCAAAAGAGCTTAAAAACAAAAATAAAATCCCGCCAAAAGAAAAACAAGCAATTATCAAAAAATTAAGAAAAGAAATGCAAGAAGCCGCAAAAGCTTTGGAATTTGAAAAAGCAGCAATGCTTAGAGACAAAATTGAAGAGCTTAAAAAAATGTAAAAAATTATATAATTCGCAAAAAAGCAATAAAAGGAGTTAAAATATGATATTAAAATATAAAGATACTTTTCCAAAAATAGCTAAATCTGCTTGGATAGCGCCAAGTGCTGATATTATAGGAGATGTTGAAATAGGAGAAGATAGCTCCGTTTGGTTTGGATGTGTAATTAGAGGGGATGTACATTACATAAAAATAGGAAAAAGAACTTCAATTCAAGATTTAAGCATGATTCACGTAACTCATTTTGAAAAAGAAAAAAAAATAGGAGATGGCTATCCAACAATTATCGGAGATGACGTAACAATTGCTCATAAAGTAATGCTTCACGGATGTAAAATAAATAACGCTTGTTTAATTGGAATGAGCGCTACCATTTTAGATGGTGCTGAGATTGGAGAAGAAAGTATAGTTGGAGCTGGAGCTCTTGTTACAAGTGGTAAAAAATTTCCTCCAAGAAGTTTAATACTTGGAAGTCCAGCTAAGGTGGTAAGAGAATTAACCGATGAGGAAGTTGCAAAAATCTATGAAAACGCAAAAAATTACGTAAAATACAAGAATGAATACATTAATTTTATAAGGTAATCGATGATAAAAAAACTCGACTTAGTTGAATATATAGAAAAGCTAAACAACTTATACGCAAGAGAAAAAGAATACTTTATAGAAGGAGATTTAAACAAAAATTACGAATATTTAAAAAAACTTTCAAACAAAGACTTTAAGTCTCCTCCAAATGTAAAAAATTTAGATACCGAAATTATGCATTTAAAAAAATTTGGTGTTTTAACACATGAGCAAATTTTTGAATTTATAAAAATCATTCGATATTTTAAGTATTTAAAATCAAGAAACTGGAACGATTTTAAAGATTGGTTCGATAAAATCAAAATTCCTGAAGATATTGAAAACGTTTTAAAACATTACAACGAAAAAGGAGAAGTGGTAGGATTTGAAGAAATAGATATTATTAATCAAAAGATAAAAGAAAAAAAAGATGAAATTAGACATCAGCTCTACAAATATATCAATTCAAGAAAAATAGAAAGTTATTTAGTCGATAAATCAATACATCTTCAAGCAGGAGAAGAATGTCTTTTAGTAAGAGGCGGATTCAATAAAGTAATAGATGCAGAAATCCTAGGAAGAAGCTCATCAGGCTATTTTTATATTTTTCCAAGAAGCATAGAAAAAATAAAAAAAGAACTCGATAATTTACAAAGCCAAAAAGAAGAAAAACTTTACGAAATAGCAAAAAATTTTAGCGAAACATTTAGGCGCTGGATTAAATTTTTGGAATTTATAAATAAAGAGTTTGATAAATTTGATTCTCTTCAAGCAAGAGTATTTCTAGCAAAATCGGAAAATCTTGAATTTATCAAACCTACAAAATCAAATAAAATGTATCTTAGAAATTTTTGTCATCCAGCCTTAAATAATTGTAAACCAATAAATTTAGAATGGGAAAGTCAAGTTTTAATAATAACGGGAGTTAATGCGGGTGGAAAAACAATGCTTTTAAAATCAATCCTTAGCGCCGCTTTTATGGCAAAATACCTTTTACCAATGAAAATTAGAGAAAATTCTATAATTCCTCATTTTAAAAAAATTATACCAATCATAGAAGATCCCCAAAACGTAAAAAACGACATTTCAACCTTTGCTGGAAGAATGAAAGAATTTAAAGAAGTGTTTAACTTAGAACATTCCTTAATTGGAGTTGACGAAATTGAACTTGGAACGGATTTAAACGAAGCGGCAAGTTTATTTAAAGTAATAATCGAAGAAGTAATGAAAAAAAACAAAATCGTAATCACAACTCATCATAAACGCTTAGCAAGCCTTCTTAGCTCAAATGAAAACGTTGAATTATTAGCCGCAATTTACGATGAAAAAAAACAAAAACCAACTTTTGAATTTATAAAAGGCACCATAGGAAAAAGCTATGCATTTGAAACAGCTCTTAGATATGGTATTCCTTATAACATAGTAGAAAAAGCAAAAAAAGAATATAGCGAAGACTTAGAAAAACTCGATACTTTAATTGAAAAATCCACAGAACTCGAACTTAAACAAAAACAAAAATTAAAAGAACTAGAAGAAGAACTAGAAAATGTAAAAATGTTAAAAGAATCTTTAATTCGCCAAAAAGAAGAATTTAACGAAAAAATAGAAAAAGAAAAAGAAAAACTTTTAAAAGAATACAACGAAGCAATTCGCCTTGCTAAAGAAGCAATAAAAGCAAAATCAATTCAAGAAGCCCATAGAAAATTAAATGAAGCTCATAAAGCAAAATCCAAAATAAAAATTCAAAAAGAAGAAATAAATAAAGATTTTAAAATAGGAGATACTGTAAAATATGGAAGTAATATCGGAAAAATCATAGAAATAAAAGGTAAAAACGCAATCGTAGAGTTTGATGGTAAAAAACTTATGATCTCAAAAAATGCTCTAAAACCATATATTGCCCCAATAAAAAAAGAAGCAAAAATCTATAAACCTAAAGTAAAAAATATTGACATTAAACTTGATTTACATGGTATGAGATTAGAAGAAGCCCTTCAAAAAACAGAAGAATATTTAAATAAAGCAGCTCTTGCCGGACTTGAAGAAGTATGGATTTATCACGGTATAGGAAAAGGAATTTTGGCAAAAGGAATAACTGATTTACTTAAAAATCATCCTCTTGTAAAAGAATTTAAAGACGCTCCGCCTCATATGGGAGGATATGGAGCCAAAATCGTTAAATTGTAAATGACCGTTAAAATTTGTTAAATATATTTAGCCAATGGCGTACAAGATTATAATTGACAACGCTTAAAAAACTTGATATAATCAGACTAAAAATAACGGAGGGGAAAATGGAAAATATTGTAATTGCTTGTCCACATTGTAAATCATTAAACAAACTTCCAAAAAAAGAAGAATACAAAAAAGCAGTTTGCGGAGTTTGTAAAAACAACTTGCTTGATAATAGACCTATAAAAATAGAAACTGCTCAAGAATTTAATAAAATCGTAAAAAATGTAACAGTGCCTATTATCATAGATTTTTGGGCTACATGGTGCGGTCCTTGTCAAATGTTTGCACCAATTTTTGATTCCACAGCAAAAAGATATCCATTAAAAGCCAACTTTTTAAAAGTAAATACGGAAGAAGTTCCTGAAATTGCAGCTCAATTTGGAATTAGAAGTATTCCAACGATAATAGCAATAAAAGATAAAGCAGAAATAGATAGAGTTATGGGCGCCTTACCTGAAATGCAATTTGTAATGTGGGTAGATAAAATTATTGAAGGGTAGTTACTCGCAAACTACCCTGTTTCTCCCGCTTTCTTTTGCTTTATATAAATTTTTATCTGCTCTTTCGATTAAATCATTAGCCGTTTCATCCTTATTAAATTGAGCTACTCCAACACTTATAGTAACCTTTAATTTTCCATTACAAAACATATTTTTTTCTATCTCTTTTCTTAAAAACTCCATTTTTTCACAAGCATCTTTTAACGAAGTAAAAGGCATTACTATTACAAACTCTTCTCCACCGTATCTTGCAACAAGATCGTTATCTCTAAAATGTCTAGATAAAATATTTGAAAGTTCCTTTAAAACACAATCGCCCATTAAATGACCATAAGTATCGTTAATTTTTTTAAAAAAGTCTATATCTATAATGGCTAAAGAAAGAGAATATCCATATCTTTTAGATTCTTCAATCTTTTTCCTTAAAAATTCCACTAAATAATTTCTATTGTAAAGTTTAGTTAAAGGATCTCGTATTGCTTTTTCATAAAGTATTTTTTCTTTTTCTTCGTAATCTTTTAAAACCAAATATCTATAAAGAGATCCACTAAGAGGTAAATTTAACTTTTTAACCAAAACTTTTAAAAAATTTTTCTCATAATTATTTAAAGGCTTTTTAAATTCAAAAATAATTTTTCCTAAATACTCTCCTTCATATTCAAGCTCAAATTCATAATCGCTTTTTATAGATTTATCACTTTTTTCCTTATCGTAAGTAAAAGAAAATTTATCAGTCTCAACTCTTATACTTTTTAAACTAAGTTTTTCTTCTAAAATTTGATATATTTTTTCTATAATCTTATCAAACGGCTCATTAACAATTAAAGAATGAATAAAAGTTTTAAAAATTTCATCTACTTCATTTAAAATCAAAATATCATCTACAAAATCATCCATCAAATAAAGCCCACACTCTAAATCTTTCAATCCATCAATCATATATTTAACCATATCTTCTTTAATAATACTTCCATGCTGAGGCAAAATCATTTTTGGATTTTTTTCTTCGATTTTTCTTAATGCATAATTTAAAACGGTTTTATGAGGCATATAATGTTTATGAAAAAGTTTGGCTTGTTCTAAATATTCTTTATCTGCGTAAAACTTAAATTCTTCAGTCAATCCTCCAAAAATATCGCTTGAAAATAAAACTCCAGTTTTTTTATCGTAAGTACAAAAAGCACCCGCAAAATGCGCATACGGAGTAAATACGAATTCAAACTCTCTATCTTTTGCTTTTAATTTCCAACCTTCTTTATCAACTAAATAAAAAGGCGTTTTCCATTGATAATGCTTTAAAAGCATCCAAGTTCTCCAATGAGTAACCACCCTTCTATCTTCCCTATAAGGCATTATGCTCTCAAGAGTTGAAAAACAACCAACAATATCCGGATCTTGATGATGCATAATAATATATTTGATATTTCTCAAAGAAGTAATTTGAACGACTTTTCCAAGCGTTACAGGAAAAGTAATCATACTACCAGGATCAATCAAAATACTTTCATCTCCATTTTCTATTAAATAAACATGACATTGAAACGGATCATTTGGAATTACGTAACCAACCCACCAAATGTTTGGAAGTATTTCTATTGGTTTTGAAAAATCCATAATATCTCCTTAAATTATAAGCATTGCATCTCCATAGCTATAAAACCGATATTTATTTTCAATAGCCTCTTTATAAAGTTTTAAAGTTTTTTCTCTTCCAACAAAAGAAGCTACAAGCATAATAAGAGTAGATTTTGGAAGATGAAAATTCGTAATTAAATGATTTACTCTAATTGGAGGATTTAAAGGATTTAAAAACAAATCACACTCTCCATTTAATTTTTTTTCCCTTGCATAATATTCAATAGTTCTAACGGCTGTCGTTCCAACAGCAACTATTTCTTCATCGCTATCTAAAATTATAGCAGTTTTTTTAGGAATTTCAAAATATTCGCTATGCATTTTATGTTCTCTAATATCGCTAACTTCAACAGGCTTAAACGTTCCAGCTCCTACATGTAAAGTTAAAAACGCTTTTTTTTTGATTTTATCCAAAAGCTCGGTAGTAAAATGAAGAGAAGCCGTAGGAGCAGCAACTGCTCCTTCCTTTTTAGCAAATACACTTTGATATTCTTTTTCGTCTATCTTTTCATCATTTCTTTTAATATAAGGAGGCAACGGTACATGCCCTATTTTTTCTAAAATTTTAATTAACTCTAAAAAACTCAAAGTTTTACCATCTTTTTCAAAACTCACAATTCTACTGCCATCTTCCAAAAGCTCTATTACTTTAGCTTCAAGTCCATTACCAAAAAAAAGCCTAATTCCTTTTTTAACTTTTCCTCTAATATAAACTAAAAATTTGTCTTCAAAAGGTCTATTTAAAAGTAATTCTATCTTACCTCCGCTCTCTTTTTTGCCAAAAATTCGTGCTTTTATAACTTTAGTATCGTTAAAAATAAAAGTTTTATCTCCTACAAAATCAAGCACGTTTTTAAAAACAGTATGAATAACTTTATCTTTTTTTCTATCATATACTAAAAGTTTTGCTTCATCTCTTGGCGTTATAGGATATTTGGCAATTAAATCTTTAGGCAAATCATAATTATAACTTTCAACCAAACAATCTTTAATATCCAATTAATTTCCTTAATTCTTCCGGTTTTGTAGTTTTTGCCATAGCGTCTTCTTTTGTAATAATATTTCTTCTTACCAAATCCGCTAAAACCTGATTCATCGTTTGCATTCCGGTAGCACCTTGGTTTAACTGCATTTGAGAATAAATTTGTTGAATTTTATTTTCTCTAATTAAATTTGCAATTGCAGGATTATTTATCATAATCTCATGAGCGGCAACTCTTCCTCCGCCTATTTTAGGAATCAATACTTGAGCAATAACCGCAGCAAGAGCCATTGAAAGCTGAGTTCTAATTTGATCTTGCTCTTCAGCTGGAAATACATTTACGATTCTATTTATTGTTTGATCAGCACTATTGGTATGAAGCGTACCAAATACCAAATGCCCGGTTTCAGCCGCGGTAATAGCAGCGGCAATCGTTTCTTTATCTCTCATTTCCCCAATTAAAATCACATCGGGATCTTCCCTAAGAGCCGCTCTTAAAGCTCTTTGAAACGATTTCGTATCTCTTCCAACCTCTCTTTGAGAAAAAATAGATTTTTTATGTTGATGCACAAATTCTATAGGATCTTCGATTGTAATAATATGTTTATTGTAATTTTCATTAATTTCGTTAAGCATAGCCGCAAGAGTAGTAGATTTACCGCTTCCAGTCGGTCCTGTTACTAAAATTAAACCTTTGTCTTTTTTAATTAACTCTTTAAATACCGCAGGAGAATTTAATTCATCTAATGTAAGAGGTCTTGGAGGAATAATTCTAAAAGCTGCGGCTAAATTTCCTCTTTCATAATAATAATTTGCCCTAAATCTACCAATTCCAGGAATTTCAAAAGAAAAGTCAATTTCCAAATCATTTTCTAAATTTTTCTTTTGTTCATCCGTCAAAACAGAATAACAAAGCCTTATAACATCTTCGTTTTTCAATTTCGGAAGATTTAAAGGCACAAGCCTTCCATCTTTTCTAAGCATTGGTTCGGCATTTACATTTAAATGCAAATCACTTGCATTATGTTGAGAAACGCTTGCTAAAAGCTCCTCTAAACTAAAAGTCACTTCAGACATTTTTTATCCTTCAATAATTTTTGGAACTATGAAATACCCATCTTTTGCTTTTGGAGCATGTTTTAAAACGTCTTTAATTACCTCGCTTCTTTTAGGCTCATCTTCTCTAAGCGGAGTTGGATTGTTTAAAGTAGAAAAAGTAGCATCAACCTCACTTGTATCTACTTCATTTAAAAGTTCAACAAATTCGACTATTTCAGCTAAATCTTTTGCCATCTTTTCTTTATTTTCTACTTCAATCATCGCCAAATTTTCAAGTTTTCTAATTAAAGCTTCATCAATTCTCATTACGATCCTTTTTTTGTATAATTTTAACAAAAAAGGAAGAAAATGATACAAGAAGCAGCAAAATATATAGTAGGCGGCGTAAATTCTCCAGTAAGAGCTTTTAAAAGTGTTGGAGGAGAACCTCCATTTATCGAAAAAGGAAAAGGTGCTTATATTTGGGACATTGAAGGAAATAAATATCTCGATTTCATTCAAAGTTGGGGACCTTTAATTTTTGGACATTGCGATGAAGAAACCCAAGAAGCAATAATTGAGGCAGTTAAAAAAGGAGTAAGCTTTGGTGCTCCTACAAAAGTAGAAGTTGAGCTTGCAAAAGAAGTATTAGAACTTTTTCCTCATTTAGATTTAATAAGATTTGTAAATTCAGGAACAGAAGCTACAATGAGCGCAATAAGACTTGCAAGAGCTTATTCAAACAAAGACGATATTATTAAATTCGAAGGGTGCTATCACGGACATAGCGATTCACTTCTTGTTAGTGCCGGAAGTGGCGCGGCTACTTTTGGAGTGCCAAGCAGTCCGGGAGTTCCAAAAGATTTTACAAAACATACTCTTCTTGCAAAATATAACGATATAGAATCAGTTAAAAAATGCTTTGAAAAAGGTGATGTTGGATGTGTAATAATTGAACCAATTGCAGGAAACATGAGCTTAGTTCCAGCCAAAAAAGAATTCTTACAAGAACTAAGAGAAATTTGTAATCATTATAACGCTGTATTGATATTTGATGAGGTAATGAGCGGATTTAGAGCAAGTTTAAGAGGAAGTTATGATATTTACGGCATTGAAGCCGATATTGTTACATTTGGAAAAGTTATTGGAGGAGGAATGCCAGTTGGAGCATTCGCTGGAAAAAAAGAAATAATGGAACTTCTAAGTCCTGTAGGTCCCGTATATCAAGCTGGAACTTTATCTGGAAACCCAGTAGCTATGAGCGCCGGGCTTGCTACAATTAAAAAACTAAAACAAAACCCAGAAATTTACAAAGACTTAGAAGAAAAAGCGAACAAGCTAATGAAAGGATTTAGCGAAATTAGCAAAGAAAAAGAAATTGATTTTAATTACAACGTAATTGGAAGCATGTTTGGATTTTTCTTTAATCCTAAACTTCCTCAAAACTTTGAGGAAGTAAATCAATCCAATACCAAAAGATATGCAAAATTCCATAATAAAATGTTAAAAAGAGGATTTTATTTTGCTCCAAGTGCATATGAAACTGGATTTATATGCACTCCAATGACAAACGAAGACATTGAAAATACTTTAAACGCTTACAAAGAAATAGCAAATGAAATCTAAAAAAATAGGAAAAATAATAGAGGGAGCTGATAAGCTCTCTCTTGGCATTTCTATAGTTGTAGCAATTCTTATGGGAGTTGGAATTGGAATTTGGATGAAAAATACTTTTGGGTATTCTTGGCTTTTATGGCTTGGCGTATTTTGGGGAGTTGGAGCGGCTATTATGAACATTCAAATAGCATACAAAAAATTAAAAAAAGAGCTTGATGAAATTAAAAAAGATCCAAAATACAAAAACTACAAAATAAATAAAGAAGAAGATGATTTAGAAGAATTTGAAAAATAACTACATATTTCTCGCCGCACTTGCCAAATCCCACATTGGCAAGAAAATACCAAGAGCAAGTAATAAAACCAAAGATCCAATAATAGTTAACATAATCGGTTCAATTGAAGCTTGCATATTATCTATAATATCTTGAAATTTATCTTCATAATATTTAGCGGCATTATTTAACATATTATCAAGCTCACCAGAATTTTCGCCAGCGCTAATCATTCTAAGAGCTATAAAATTAACGAATTTGGTCTCTTTCATCATTTCGCTTAAACTTCTACCTTGATTAATACCCCTTATAATAGTATTTATTTTTTCTTTTAAAACTTCGTTTTCAACTATTCCTTCACTGATTTTTAAAGCTTCAAGCAAAGGTATTCCTGATTTCACCAAAGAAGAAAGAGTTAACAAAAACCTATGAAGAGTAGCATTTTTTATAATGTTTCCTATTAAAGGAGTTTTTAATAAAATCTTATCCATTTTGTATTTAAATTCTTTATTAGATTTATACATAAAAATAACAATCACTAAAATTAATACAAAAATTCCAAGCGCCAATAAACCATAATTTGACAAAACATGTTCGATTAAAAGCAATATTCTAGTTGGAAGAGGAAGTTCGGCATGAAGTTGTTCAAACATCGCTTTAAATTTCGGAACTACCAACAAAATCAAAAATACAAACGCAGCAGCTATTGCTATAAGAGTAATTATCGGATAACGAAGAGCTTTTATCATTTTCTTTCTATTTTCATACATATTTTCATAAATATCTGCCAAATATTCTATTGCCATTGCCAAATCACCTGTTTGTTCTCCAAGCCTAATCATAGCTAAAGAAATTCCTCCAAGATATTCTTCATATTCAGAAAAAGCATCCGTTAAACTTTTTCCACTATCAATGGCATCGGCAGCTTTTAAAAAAATCTCTTTAATTAAAGGATCGCTAGTATTTTCTCCAATATCTTCCAATGCATCTTTTAAAGAAATACCAGCCTTTATTAAAACCGAAAGTTGTCTTAAAGCTCCAATATAAGATGGATATTTTAGTTTTTTCCTAAGAATTCTTGAATAAAAAATATCTTTAAAAAGCTTTATCTTTTCTTCAAAAGGCATAGGAACTTCTTCAACTTTTATCAAAAGCCCCTTGTTAATTTTTTTAGCATCTATAATCGCTTCAGCTTTATTTAAGGATTTTATAATAGTTTCGCTTTGCTTACCCTTATAAAAAAAGGTAACTTTAAAATATTTCATGGTTTTGCTACCTTATAAACTTCTTCCAAAGTAGTCTCGCCTTTTAAAGCTTTAATCAATCCATCGTAAAACATATTTTTAAATCCTTTAGATTTTAAATATTCCAAAAGTTCCGTTTTTTCTTTATTTTTAGCAATCATACTCTCAAGCTTTTCGTCATTTAAAAATACTTCCGTAACCAAAGTTCTTCCAGAAAATCCAGTCATATTACATTTCTCACATCCTCTTCCCTTATAAAAAATTGGATTAGCCGGAAGCATATGTTTTATTGGTTCAAGATAAGCATCGCTTGGCTTATAAGTCGTTTTACAATAAGGACAAATAGTTTTTACAAGTCTTTGAGCCTCAACCCCTACTAAACTAGCAGCTACTAAATATGGTTCAGCTCCCATATCAACCATTCTGCTAATTGCACTTACTGAATCGTTTGTATGAAGCGTAGATAAAACCAAATGTCCGGTTAAAGCAGCTTTTATAGCTATTTCAAGAGTTTCTACATCTCTAATCTCTCCTATCATAATAATATCAGGGTCTTGTCTTAAAATACTCCTTAAAGCACTGGCAAAAGTAAGCCCAGCTTTTGGATTTACATTTACTTGCTGAATACCCCTAAGTTTATATTCAACAGGATCTTCTACCGTAATTACTTTTTTATCAACCCCTGCTATTTCGTGTAAAGAAGCATATAAGGTCGTAGACTTACCACTACCAGTTGGTCCTGTTACAAGAAAGATACCATTTGGTTTTCTTAATCCTTGTTTAAAAATTTCCAAATTTTTTGGAGAAATACCTATATCATCCAATCTTTTTAAAATGTTCCTTTTATCCAAGATTCTTATAACAACGCTTTCTCCCCAAACGGTTGGAAGAGTAGATACCCTAAAATCGAAGTGATTCCCACCGATTTCCATAGAAAAAGACCCATCTTGAGGCTTTCTTTTTTCACTAACATCCATATTTGCTTCTACTTTAATTCTTGAAACAACAGCATTATAAATATCTTCTTCCAAATCCCACTGTTCGTATAAAGTTCCAAAAATTCTAATTCTTACAATCGCCCCATCTTCCTCAGGCTCAATATGAATATCGCTTGCCCTTTTTTCAATAGAAACTTTTAAAATATATTGAATAAGCCTCATTACAGCAGATTGTTCATATGAAGTTTCTTCTCCTTTTAACTCTCTTTTAATTTCCGCTTTTAACTGACTAATTTGCTGTCTATTTTCAAGAAGTTTAATAACTTTTTCAATATCGTCTTTGTGAGCCAAAACAAATTCAAGCTGAAGATCTGGAAAAATTCTTTGAAAATAATTTTTAACATTCCAATCTACTGGATTTTCTGCGGCAATAACCACTTTATCAAACCTAACGTCAATAGGAACAGCTTTAATTTGCTTTAGAATATTTACTGGAAATTTTATATTCTTAAGCCTCAAATTATCCAAAGAAGAAACATACTTTACCTGAAATTCGGAGGCCAGCTCTTTTAAAAACACTTCTTTTGAAATAAAATTTAAATCATATAAAATTTCAAGCAACTTTTTTGAAGGTTGAGACTGTTTTATTTCTAAAGCTTTTTCTAATTGCTCTTTAGTAATTATTCCTTTGTTTATTAGATTTTCGCCTACCAATACCTTTCCTTTTTTAACAATTTATCATTTTCGTATATAAAAATAAAAAGATTATTAAGCTTTTCATCAAAAACTACTTTATATTTTTTCTTTTTGTCTTTTACCCAAAAAGAATCGTCTTTTACTTTAGGTAATTGCTCTTGAGTCAAAAAAAATACTTTTGAAAGCAAAGAATTATTTAAATAAGGAAGAGTGATATTTTGAATATCGTATTTATCCTTTATATATCTCTCTAGTAAAATTTTCATAAAAAACAAAGTAGTAATGTAACTTGAATTCACCCTTCCACTTGGAGTTCTTCTTAAAACTTTTGCCAAATCAATAGCAGGGGTTAAATAACGTTTTTTTAAACAAGCATAAGCCACTAACGAAAGAAGTTTTTCATCGTTTTTATATTTATTTATAAACTCCCACCTATGAAGGCAAATATAACTATAATATTGTTTGTTAAAAAGTTCTATGAGATTAGAGGCAAAAGCATAAGAGACAAACAAAAGCCACAAAACAATCCTCATTAAAAAACCTTTTTTTAAAAATTATATCATTTTATTTGTTATAATTCCAACAAAAAGGAGAGTTTATGTCACTTAATATTTATTACGACAAAGATTGCGATATTAATATTATTAAAAGCAAAAAAGTTGCAATGATTGGATTTGGTTCTCAAGGTCACGCTCATGCCTTAAATCTTAGAGATAGCGGAGTTGATGTAGTAGTTGGTCTAAGACCTGGTAGCAAATCATGGGAAAAAGCTCAAAAACACGGATTTAAGGTATTGCCTGTAAGCGAAGCAGTAAAAGAAGCAGATGTAGTTATGATTTTACTTCCAGACGAAATTCAACCAGACGTATATTACAAAGAAATAGAACCTAATTTAAAAGAAGGCGCAACTATTGCTTTTGGTCATGGGTTTAACATTCACTTTGGATTAATTAAACCAAGAAAAGATTTAAACGTTATTATGATAGCTCCAAAAGCTCCAGGACATACTGTAAGAAGCGAATTCGTAAAAGGCGGTGGTATTCCAGATTTAATTGCTGTATATCAAGGTGGAGAAGAAGCTAAAAAACTAGCTCTTTCATACGCAAGCGCAATTGGCGGAGGAAGAACTGGAATTATAGAAACTACATTTAAAGATGAAACCGAAACCGATCTTTTTGGCGAACAAGCCGTACTTTGCGGTGGAGTTACAAGCCTTATTAAAGCAGGATTCGATACTTTAGTAGAAGCTGGATATGCACCTGAAATGGCTTATTTTGAATGTTTACACGAATTAAAATTAATCGTTGATTTATTATATGAAGGCGGACTTGCGAATATGAGATATTCAATTTCTAATACAGCCGAATACGGAGATTACGTATCAGGACCAAGAGTAATTGGAGAAGAAAGCAAAAAAGCAATGAAAGAAATCTTAAAAGAAATTCAAAACGGAAAATTTGCAAAAGATTTTATCCTTGAAAGAAAAGCTGGATACGTTAGAATGAACGCGGAAAGAAGAATGACAGAAGAGAGTTTAATTGAACAAACTGGTAAAAAATTAAGAGCAATGATGCCTTGGATTACTAAAAATAAAATCGTAGATCCTGATAAAAACTAATCCCTCCTTTTGAGGGACTATCAAAAATTGTAAGGCAATTTTTGATAGTAATTTAAAAGGAGAAAAATGGCAGAAGTAATAACTATAACAAGTGGAAAAGGAGGAGTTGGAAAATCCACCACTACAGCAAACATCGCAACAGCTCTTGCTATGTTGGGTAAAAAAGTAATAGCAGTAGATTTTGATATAGGGCTTAGAAACTTAGATATGATACTTGGACTTGAAAATAGAATCGTTTATGATGTTGTAGATGTAATGGAAGGAAGATGTAATTTAGCTCAAGCAATTATAAAAGACAAAAGAACTCCTAACTTACATTTTTTACCGGCAAGCCAAACAAAAGATAAAACAGTGCTTGATAAAGATAAAGTAGAAAAATTAATAAATGACTTAAAAAAAGAATTTGATTATATTTTAATAGACTCTCCCGCTGGAATTGAAAGTGGATTTGAACATTCAATCTATCTTGCCGATAGAGCTCTTATAGTAACGACTCCTGAGATATCTTCGGTAAGAGATGCTGATAGAGTAATAGGAATAATTGATGCAAAAAGCAAAAAAGCTCAAATGGGAGAAGAAGTTCAAAAACATATAATCATTAACAGATTAAAACCAGAACTAGTCGAAAAAGGAGAAATGTTAAGCGTAGAAGACGTTTTACATATTTTAGCCCTACCTCTAATAGGTATTGTTCCAGATGATGAAGATATAGTAAAATCTACAAACCTTGGAGAACCAATTGCTTTAAAAGAAGATTCTCTCGTAGGAGAAGCTTTCAGAAGAATTGCAAGAAGAATTTTAGGAGAAAAAGTGGAATTTTTAGATTTAAAAGCAAAAAAAAGTTTCTTTGAGAAACTAAAAGGACTCTTCAAATGAGCCTATTTGATATTTTTAAAAAGAAAAAAAGCAAAGACGTAGCAAAAGATAGATTAATGATGATGCTAGCTTACGAAAGAGCTCATACGAAAATTGAAAACTTAGATGAAATGAAAAAAGAATTAATTGAAGTAGTAAAAAAATATTTAAAAGTAAAAGACATAGAAATTAAAACTACTTCAAATCAAAACCTCGAAACATTAGAAGTAGAAATAATTTTGGATAAATGAAAAAGAAAAAACGCTCAAAAATTTACTTATACGTCATAATAGTATTACTTATTATAATTGCCGCTCTTAGCGGTTTTTTGATTTCTTACGTTTTTATGCAAAAAGAATTTAAAAAAGAAATTAAAAAACAGCAAAATATTATAAAAACACTTGAGAAAAAAATTTCAAAACTTGAAAAAGAGACCAAAAAAAACGCTTCAAGCGAGAGTTTAGATTACGAACTTGCTTTAAAACATATTCAAAAAGAAAAAATTTCTCCATCAATAGTAAAACCTCCAAAAATAATAAAAAAACCAAAAAAACCATTACTGGTAATAATAATAGATGACGTAGCTTTTAAATGGCAAGTAAAAGAAATAAAATCTATTCCTTTTAAAATAACGCCATCATTTTTTCCTCCAACCAAAAGACATCCAAACACTTCAAAATACGCAAAAGAATTTTCTCATTACATGGTCCATTTACCAATGGAAGCTCTTCACTTTAACAAACCGGAACCAAACACTTTAAAAGTAGGAGATAACTATATAAAAATAAAATCGATTATAGATCAAATTAAAACTCAATTTCCAAACGCAAAATTCATCAATAACCACACAGGTAGCAAATTTACGGCAAATACAAACTCAATGAAACTACTTTTTAAAGCCTTAAAAAAGGACAATTTAGGTTTTGTGGATTCAAAAACAACTCCTTTATCAAAATCTCAAAAAGCAAATCAAATATATAACATCCCTTTGTATTCAAGAAACATTTTCCTTGATAATATCGAAGATATAAATTATATTCAAAACCAACTAAAAAAAGCTGTAAAAATAGCAAAAAAAAGAGGTTATGCAATAGCAATAGGACATCCTCACAAAATTACTTTTGAAGCTCTTAAAAAATCAAAAAATATTTTAAAAAATGTAGAGGTAGTATATATAGATGAACTTCCAAAATATACGAATAAATAATTTTAATTTATACGCAAGAGGTAATTTAGAACTTTTAAAACAAGAAAAAATTGCTATTGTAGGAAGTAGAAAAGCAAGTAAATATTCAAAAGAAATAACGTTTTTACTTGCCAAAAAACTTTCAAAAAAATTCGTAATAATTAGCGGAGGCGCTCTTGGAATAGATACGGAAGCTCATAAAGGAGCTTTTCCAAATACTATTTTCGTATCTCCTTCTTCACTAGATCTAATTTATCCAAAAGCAAATGAATATTTAATCAAAAACATTTTCAAAAATGCTCTTGCCATTAGTTTATATGAAAAAAATTTTAAACCAAGAAAATATACGTTTATAGAAAGAAACAAAGTAATCATATCTCTTAGCAAATTCGTAATAATTCCAGAAGCGGAAATTAATAGTGGAAGTATGAGAAGTTTTGAAATAGCAAAAAAATTAAATAAAAAAGTTTACGTAATTCCGCAAAGAATTGGAGAAAGCGAAGGCACAAGATATCTAGCCAAAGAAAATCTAGCAGAAGTTATTTGGGATATAGATGAATTTTGTAAAAAATTAGGCATTGAAGATAAAAGCAACGTATTAAACTATGAAGATGCTTACAAACAATATGGCGAAAAGCTATTTGAAATGGAACTTTTAGGAGAGGTGGAAATAAAAAATGGAAAAGTCTATTTTAACACATCCATTTAAGCCCATTATTTTTAATGATAGCGAAATTTTAATTTTAGGAACTTTCCCATCAATAAAATCTTTTGAAAACAATTTTTACTATTCTCATCCAAAAAATCAATTTTGGGATATTTTAGCAATTATTCTTAACGATAAAAAGCCAATTACAAAAGAAGAAAAAATTAAATTTTTAAAACGCCACAAAATTGCCCTTTGGGATAGTATTTGTGAATGTAAAAGAAAAAACAAAAATTCAAGAGATGACAATTTAGAAATTATTAAACCTTGTAATATTGAAAATTTAATAAAAAAATATCCAAATATAAAAAAAATAGCCATTACCAGTCGTTTAGCCGAAAAAATCATAAAAAGACATTTCCCTAATCTCAACACAATTTATCTTCCAAGTCCAAGCCCATTAAATGCAAGAATGAATCTAAATCAAAAGGCCCAAAAATGGAAAGAATTATTGGAATTGACGTAGGATTAAAAAGAATTGGAGTGGCTTATACTCCAGATAAAAAAGTAATAGTTCCCTTAAAAGCAATAATTAGAAAAAATAGAAACCAAGCGGCAAAAGAAGTTAGCGACCTTTTAAAAGAATATAAAGCCGATACTTTAGTAGTAGGAATCCCAAAAACAAACAAAGAAATGCAAATTAGAATAAAACATTTTACAAACCTCATAGATTTTGATGGAAAAATAAAATTTGTAGATGAAAGTTATACAAGCGCAATCGTAGAAGAAGAAATAAAAGGAAAAATAAAATATAAAAGAGATGGCAGGATAGATAGCCTTGCGGCTATGAAAATCCTTGAAAGCTATTTAGATAGTAAATAAGCATATCCATAAATTGCACTTGAATACAAAAGTAAAATAAATAGCAAAATAAAACCAATTAAAACAAACATACTAATAAACGCCAATAAAAAGGCTGTTGGAAAAACAAGCATCCAAATAAAAACTAAAATCATATATCTAACATTAAAAGTTTTTTTCCAAAAACTTGGATTTAGCATTAGAAAAACTTTTTTAAAAGCATCCGTAAAATCATCGCTCATATAAGCATGCCCTATTACTGCTGGATAAATATAAAACAAAATTAAAATTAGTGCTAAATCAATAATCATTAAAATAATAGCGGTAGCAGAAACATGCCCAGTATATTGAAAATAAGCAATATCGTTAGCAACAAGAGAACCTAAAAGTCCAATAACTATAAACGCGATAATAAAAACAATCAAAGAAGCCAAATAAACCCCAATTGCAACGCTCATATTATCCATCAAAAGCGATTTCACAGTAGTAGATTTTGCAATCTCAACCATCTCTTCAGGAGTTTTAGCTTTAATTACGGCTTTTGCAAAAAAAGCACCTATTGTAATTCCAACAAAACTAATCAAAATAGAAGAAATAAATCCAATAATTGGAACAAAAGAAAACATCATCAACAAAAACAAAATCCCAATAATACTAAAACTAACCGCCAAATTACTTTTAAAAAACACCCACGCCAAATACAAAGCAGAATCGTTACTTTCTCTCATCCTCTCTCCTTTTTATTTTTAAGGCAAAAACCTTAATGTTATTTTAACACTTTTCTTTAAGTTTGTTATAATATTTTTTAATAAATTCACTTTTTTTTGCCAAATATCCAGTAATATTTTCAAGTTCTGTTTTATTTTTCTTTTCAAAATCAATTTGCATGCTCATTTTGCTCTCATAAGGAATATTTAAAGCCTGCTTTATTATTTTTTCTTTTTCGTCTTTTAAATCAACTTCTTTAGCTATTCTTATTACTTCATCCAAAAATTTTTCCACTTCTTCTCTTTTATTTTCCATAATCCAGCCCGTAGGCTTGTCATAATAACTCTGAAGAGTTGCAAAAGTAGAAATAAAAAGATATTTTTTCCATATGTCTTTCATTATGTCTTTACTAAATTTTACTTTTAAATCGCATTTGCTAAAAATTTTTCTTATTAATTCATCATCCTCAACACATAAATAAAAAAGCGGTGTTTTTTTATGAATTATGTTAATTCCTGCTTTATTTGAAAGAATATAAATACACGCTTTAATAATTTTTGCATCAATTTTTTCAAATTTTTCAAAATGCCCTATTCCATTAAGAATCGGCACAATTCGAGTATTTTTATTATAATGCCCTTTAATTTCTTCAATTACTTCATCCAAACTATAACTTTTTGTAGCTACAAAAATCACATCATAAACGCCTTCAATTTTTACGTTTGGAAAGATCACTTCTTCTTTATCAACGTCAATAACTTTTAATCCCTCTTTTTTTATAATTTCGTTTGTTTTTTCTCTTGAAAAAACATCTACATCAAACCCGCATTTAATTAACTTATAGGCTAAATATCCGCCAACTCCCCCTACTCCGACAACCAAAATTCTCATTTTTTTCCTTTTTCGCCAATTAATACTCCAAAAAACATTCCTAAAAAAATCGTTATTAAAAGTAATTCTCCCATAAAATCCAATTACTCCCCTTTTGTCAAAATAACTCCACATTCCATATGATTAGTATATGGGAATTGATCAAAAAACGCAAAAGCCTTTATTTTTCTATTTTTAGCAAGAGTGTGTAAATCTCTTTTTAAAGTTTCGGGATTACACGAAATGTAAATAATATTTTCAAATTCGTTTACAAATTTTCTACTTTTATCATCAAGACCTGCTCTTGGAGGATCAATTAATACATTTTTTAAATCGTAACCATTAAAAAATCCACTTTTTTTTAGTTCGCTAAATTCAGCTGCACTCATAGCCATAAAACTAATATTTTTTCTGTTATTAATTTCAGCGTTAAATGTAGCGGCTTCAATACTTTCTGGATTAATTTCGGTAGCTACGACCTTATTAAATTTTTCGCTAAGAGGTATAGTAAAGTTTCCATTTCCACAATAAAGTTCTACTAAATCTCCGCTTAAATTTTCGCTTTTATCCAAAACCCAACTAATCATTTTTTTATTTATTTCCCTATTTGGCTGAGTAAAAGTATTTTCGATTATTTTATATTTATAAGTTTTACCTTTAACTTTAAGCTCCTCTATTAAATAATTTTTCTCAAAAACAAACTTTCTTCCTTTTTTTCTAATTACAAAATCAATATTAGGGAATTTTTCTTTTAATTTTTTAACATCATCAGCAATATTCTCATCAACTTTCTTATGATAAATAAGAGTTACAACAAGTTCTCCTTTTGAATTGCTTAAAAAATGAATCTCATACAATTTAAACCTTAAATTTTCACTTTTTTCAATCTCTCGAAGTAAAGGAGTCATAACATTATAAATTGCTTTATCTACAATCTTACATTCATTAATTGGTATAACCCCTCTTCCTTCTTCTTTTCTTTTCCTCATAGCATAATAACTTCTATTCTCCTCATGCCAAACCCTAAACTCCGCTCTTGCTCTAAAATGTTCATCTTTATCGTAAATAACCTCAATATCTGGAATATTAAATTCTTTAAACATATCTTTTAACTTCTGGGTTTTCATTTTTAATTGCTCATCATATGGCATTTGCCATAAAACACAACTTCCACATTTTCCAAAACTATCGCACTTCATTCTCTCTCCTATCTAAAACTATTTACAAGTCCAAGAACTATTAAATTCCAACCATCAACGAGCACGAAAATCAATATCTTAAAAGGTAAAGAAATCATAACGGGAGGCAACATCATCATACCTAAACTCATAAGAATGGAACTAACTACCATATCAATAACCAAAAAAGGCAAAAATATCAAAAACCCTATCTCAAAAGCAGTCTTTAATTCGCTTATCATAAAAGCAGGAATCAATACCGACAAAGGAACATCATCTATCGTTTTTGGATTTGGAAGATGACGAATCCTAAAAAACAACGCTAAATCTTTTTCCCTTGTATTTTTTAACATAAATTTTTTAAAAGGTTTTACTGCTCTATTAAATGCTTCTTCATACCCAATTTTTTCTTCCATATAAGGCTTAATTCCATTTTTATAAGCTTCTTTTGCATATGGTTCCATTATAAAAAAAGTAAGTACCAATGAAAGCGAAACAAGCAAAGTCGTAGGAGGAGACTGAGGCGTTCCAAGGGCTTGGCGCAAAAATCCAAAAACTACAAGCAATCTTACAAAAGAAGTCATAACAAGCACTATACTTGGAGCAAGAGCTAAAAGCGTTAAAATTATTATAATATTTAAATCAGTAACCAATTGTTTTGGGGTAGCGGGAGCCGATAAAGATAAATTAACCGTTGGAATTTGAGGTGCTGCTAAGATAAAAACAGGTAAAAACATAAATAATTTTTTCAACATCAACTCCTATTTCGCCATTTTATCTAAAACCGATTTTTTAATTTCAGATTGATTTTTTTTCTTAGCAAAAAACCAAATTTCAACTCTTCTATTTTTTGCCCTTCCTTCAGGCGTATAATTGCTTGCTATTGGATGATAAGGTCCATAAGCAGCTGCACTGAGCCTTTTTGGGTCAACACCATCTTTAATTAAAATTTTAAGAACACTTAAAGCCCTTGCCGCACTAAGTTCCCAATTATCCTTATAAGGAGAATTTTTTGGAGGTGGAGTATTATCCGTATAACCTCTAACTTGAACTTCCACATTTTTAGGCAAATATTCTTTAATAATTAGCGCAATTCTTTTTAAAAAAAGTAAAGCATCCTGATTTTCTATTTTTGCGCTGCCAGGAGGAAAAGTAATATCGGCTGGAAGTCTAATAAAAAATCCTTCTTCTCCCTCTTCCAAAGTAATCGCAGGACCTTTTCCTCCAGCAGTAAATTGCTTAAATTCTGCAATAGCCGTTGAAAGTTTATTAACGGTTTGAGCCGTCTCATCGGTTTTTTCAATTGGAGTTGCAAGCTGAATTCTGTTTCTACTAACTTCCGTTTGAGTTCCGCCTTCAAGTACACTTAAAGCTCCAGCTAAAGAACCTATTGCTTCTTTTACTTTTTTTGCATCCATTGTTGACATTGAAAGAAGCAAAACGAAAAAGCAAAGAAGCAAACTCATCAAATCCCCAAAGGTAGCAAGCCACTCTGGCATACATTCGGGACATTCACATTTACATTTTTTAGCCATAATTTATCCTATTCAAATTGAGATTTTCTTTGACTTGGAGGAAGAAAACTTAATAATTTCGCTTCAAGCGTTCTTGGATTATCTCCAGCTTGAATTGACATAATCCCTTCAATTATCATTGTTTTTGCTAATATCTCATCATCGTTTCTAAGTCCAAGTTTATTTGCAATAGGATTACCAAAAATATTACCAATCATAGCTCCATATAAAGTCGTAAGAAGAGCAACCGCCATTGCTGGACCAATAGCAGATGGATCTGACATGTTAAGAAGCATGGCAACAAGCCCAACAAGAGTACCAATCATTCCCATCGCTCCAGCAAGTCCCGCCCAGTTACTAAAAATAGAAGCCATTTTTTTATGCCTATTATCCATTTGTTCAAGATCAATTTCAAGAAGTTCTCTAATAGTATCTGGTTCATTACCATCAACAGCCATTGAAAGACCCTTTTTTAAAAACTCGTCTTCTTCATTTGCCGCTGCTTGTTCAAGAGATAAAATTCCATCTCTTCTTGCTTGAGTTGCGTAATCTACGAGTTTTTTAATTAATTCTTCAAAATTTGGCTGATAAGTTGGTTTTATTGCAATCATAAATACTTTTGCAAATTTAGTCATCATTTCCATTTTATTACCAATAAACAAAGTCATAATAGACCCAAGTACAACGATAAGAATTGATTGAGGATCAATATATGGACCAATACCAACCCCCATAGCCATTGCGGCAATAATCAAACCAAGGGCTCCTACTAATCCAATGACTGTTGCTAAATCCATTTTACTCCTTTATGTTATAATTTCATCAAAAAGGTTTAAGATGCTTCAAGTTATAATTCTTGCTGCCGGCAAAGGCACTCGCATGAAAAGTAAATCGGCAAAAGTACTTCATACTTTATGCAACAAACCGATGATCGAATACATTATCGAAGAAGCATTAAAACTCACCAAAAATGTGCATGTAATTTTAAATCATCAGTTTGAAAATGTTAAAAATATTGTATCAAAATATCCTGTAAAAATTCTTAAACAAGACTTAAAAAATTTTCCAGGAACCGGAGGCGCTTTAAAAGAAGCTTCCTTAGAAGAAGAAAAAATTTTAATACTCAACGGCGATATGCCATTAATTCAGGCAAACGAACTTAAAAAGTTTTTGAATATAGATGCCGATATTGTAATGAGCGTTATGAAATTAAACAATCCTGATGGTTATGGTAGAGTAATACTTGAAAACAACAAAGTAAAAAAAATCGTAGAACAAAAAGATGCAAACGAAGAGGAATTAAAAATTCCTTATGTAAATGCAGGAGTTTATCTGTTTAAAAAAGAAATATTACAAAAATATCTTCCAAAACTTTCAAATCAAAATGCTCAAAAAGAATATTATCTAACTGATATTATAGAAATGGCAGTAAACGATGGATTAAGCGTAAAAGCCATTGAAGTTAAAGAAGAAAATTTTAAAGGAATAAACTCAAAAAAAGATTTAGCAAAAGCCGAAGAGATAATGTGTAAGAGAATAAAAGAATATTGGATGAAATTAGGCGTTATTATGAGATTGCCAGATACCATTTTTATTGACGCTTATTCTTCTTTTGAAGGAGAATGCGAAATCGAAAGTGGATGCGTAATTAAAAAAAGCGTAATAATTGAAAGCAAAATAAAATCCAATTCAGTAATTGAAGAAGCAATCATTAAAAACAGCGAAATTGGTCCAATAGCAAGAATTAGACCAAAAAGCGAAATAATAGATAGTAAAATCGGAAATTTCGTAGAAGTTAAAGCTTCCAAATTAAACGGCGTAAAAGCTGGTCATTTAAGTTATCTTGGTGATAGCGAAATAGATAAAGGCACAAACATTGGCGCTGGAAGCATTACTTGTAATTACGATGGAAAAAATAAATACAAAACCAAAATTGGCAAAAACGTATTTATAGGAAGCGACACTAAATTAATTGCTCCAATAACAATAGAAGACGAAGTAATTATTGGAGCCGGAAGTGTCGTAAATAAAGACGTAAAAAAAGGTGCTCTTGCTATTAGTAGAGCCCCGTTAAAAATAGTAGAAAAGTTTTATTATAAGTTTTTTGGGAGGAAAGATTGAACGTATTAATCGGAGTGACTGGAAGTATTGCAATTTATAAAAGTTGCGAATTAATAAGACTTTTTATAAAAGCTGGTCATAATGTAAAAGTGGTAATGACAAAATCTGCTGCTAAATTTATAACTCCTCTAACATTTGAAACTTTAACTCGCCAAAAAGTATTAATTGAAGAAAATGAAAGCTGGAGCGATAAAGTAAATCATATAGATTATGCAAAATGGGCTGATATTTTTATAATAGCTCCAGCAACCGTTAATACCATAAACAAAGCGGCAAACGGAATAGCTGATAATTTGCTTTTACAAACTTACATGGCTTGTAGAGCACCTACTCTTTTTGCTCCATCAGCAAATACGAATATGTATCTTCATCCAACAACTCAAAAAAGTTTTAAACAATTAAACATTATAGAAGCAAACGATGGACTTCTTGCATGTGGAGATAAAGGCATTGGAAAAATGGCCGAAGCCTACGAAATCTTCTTAAGAGCATTAAGAGAAGTTCAAAAAGAAGATTTTTGGAAAGATAAAAAAGTAGTAATAACGGCTGGCGGAAGCATTGAGAGAATTGACGATGTAAGATTTATTAGCAATTTTTCAAGTGGAAAAATGGGAGAAGCTTTGGCTAAAGCCTTTTATATAAAAGGAGCAAACGTTAGTTTAATTTCAAGCAAAGAACATAACTTAACAAAAGAAATAAAACAAATCAAAGTAGAAAGCGCAAAAGATTATTTTCAAGCTATTTTAGAAGAAAATCCAGATTATTTAATAATGGCAGCTGCGATTGTAGATTATAAACCAAAATATATTCCCGGCAAATTAAAAAAAGAAAAAATTGGAGAAAAATTTTGCCTAGAACTTGAAAAAAATATTGACATATTGGAATCTTTAAAAGAAAAAAACTTTAAAAAAATAGGCTTTAAAGCGGAAATGGATGAAAAAAACGCTCTTTTTTACGCAAAAAAAACTTTAAAAAATAAAAAACTTGATGCAATTTGTCTAAATCTATTAACAAAAAACAATTTCGGAAGCGACGAAAACGAAATAATCTTCATTACAAAAGACAAAGAAACGCTATTAAAACAAGACAAAAAAGAAAACATAGCTTTAAGGCTTGTAGATGCCATTAAACATCTCTAAACTTGGAAAAATATTAAAAACCATAAATAGAGTATCAGCTCCTATCGAATTTAACGCTACTTTACCTGTAAAAATTGAAGTTAAAAAACAAATAAACCCAATTACTTACTTAATAAAACTTGGCAATAGAGAAACTGAAACAAAAAGCTACTTACCACTAGAAGTTGGGAAAAAATATATTACTCAAATAAAAGAGCTTAAACACTCAATTCAAATTACAAACCTTAAACCTTTTCCAAAAATATTGGAAATTTTACAAAAAATAGACCTACCAAAAGGATTTAAAGAATATAATAAAGAAGAAATAATCAAACACCTCATCAACGCTAAAAATCAAAATGAATTTTTATTTTTTGCAAATTTATTACTTGCTTTAGATAAAAAAATATATCATTTTTCAATTAACGAAGAAAAAAAAGCTCTTATGCAATTTAAGTATTCAAAAAACAAAATATCATTTTATGCAATTTTTCAAAATTTAGGAGAAATAGAAGGAGAAATTTCGCAATCTTATGTTACAATTTGTTCTTCTTATAAAAACGCTTTAAATCTAATTAAGCAATATGAAAACGAAATTAATTTAAAAGTCACATTAAAATTAAAAAATCCAAAAACTCTTTTTGATTTTAAAAACACATTACTTGATTTGAAGGTATAAAATGCATTTGGCAATAATAATGGATGGAAATGGAAGATGGGCAAAACAAAAAGGTTTAAAAAGAATAGAAGGGCATAAAAAAGGAGCGGAAGTAGCTAAAGAAATTACTATATATTGCGCCAATCATCCCGAAATTGAAATTTTAACCCTTTATGCCTTCTCTACCGAAAATTGGAAAAGACCAAAAGCAGAAGTAGAATTTTTAATGAAACTTCTTAATAACTGGCTAAAAAAAGAATTAGATACTTTTATTAAAAACGAAGTAAAATTTGAAGTAATTGGAGATATTTCAAAGTTTTCAAAACAATTACAAGATAGAATAAACTATACAAAAGAAAAAACAAAAAATTTCACCCGCCTAACCCAAGTATTAGCGCTAAATTACGGAAGAAAAGACGAAATTACAAGAGCCGTAAAAAAATTAATAGAAAAAAAAGAAGAAATAACTCCTCAAAATATTCAAAAAAATTTGGATTTACCAGTTGATGTAGATCTATTAATTAGAACCAGTGGAGAAATTAGAGTAAGCAACTTTTTACTTTGGCAAATTGCATACGCTGAGATGTTTTTTACCAAAACCCTTTGGCCAGATTTTACTACTAAAGAACTTGATAAAATTATAAAAGAATTTAAACAAAGAGAAAGAAGATTTGGTGGTATATAAAAATGGAGACTTAAAATGGAATTAGTTTTGCTATTTATTATAGGAAGCGTAATTGGAAGTTTTTTAAATGTAATAATTTACAGACTTCCTCAAGGAAAAAGCATAATATATCCACCAAGTAGTTGTCCAAAATGCAAAAAAAGAATTAAACCATACCATAATATTCCAATACTTGGATGGATTATCTTAAAAGGAAAATGCGCATATTGCGGAGAAAATATTTCCATAAGATATCCAGTCATTGAATTTATTACTGGAATTTTAGCAATATTAATATATCTTAAACTACACACTATTGATATTTTTTATTTCATAAATTTTTCTATTTTTGCTACTTTAATTGCTTTAAGTGTAATTGATTTAGACTATAAAGCAGTTCCGGATAGTTTAAATCTAAGCGCACTTACCCTATCATTTTTTTCATCACCAGAAATTATAGAAAACTTTAAAAACGCACTTTTAATGATGGGAGGAATGAGTTTAATTAGATATTATGTAAGCTTTTTTATAAAAAGAGAAGCATTGGGAGAAGGAGACATAATTGTTGTAGGAACTATGGGAGCGTTATTAGGAATAAAATTATCTTTAATTGCTCTATTCATTGCATCGTTTTTAGCAATTTTACCATCCCTTTATTTAAGAATTTCAAAAAAAGAATACGAACTTCCATTTATACCATTTTTAGCAACAGCTACTTTTATCACATGGTATTTTAACGATCAACTTTTAAAACTTTGGAGTTTTCTATATGGATAAATTAATTTTCAAAGAATTTTTAAAATCCTTTTTTACCCTTTTTTTCATTATTTTTTCAATAATTTCCTTAGTGTTTATTATTTCAATTTCAAATATTACACATGGATTAAAGCTAACTTTTTTAGAACTTTTTAAAATGTATTTATTATCTCTACCTCAAGTAATATTTATTACTTTACCAATTTCATTTTTTATATCTTCCGTATCCGTATATGCAAAATTTAGCGAAAGTTATGAGTTAATAGCCTTTTTATCACTTGGTATTAAACCTATAAAACTATTAAAACCAATAATTATAACTTCTATCTTCTTAACCTTACTTAACCTCATCATTCTTTTTATCTCCATCCCTTATTCAAAAATGGACTTTAAAAACCTAAAAAATCAAAAAAAACAAGAGGCAAAATTTAATTTTAAATCAGGAGAAATATCTCAACAGCTTGGAAATTGGATCATTTTTGCCGAAAAAAAAGAAAAACTATTTAATCATATATACCTTTACAATCCAAACGAAGAAAAAATTATAATAGCCAAAAAAGGAAATTTAAAAATAGAAAAATCAATACTCGATTTTAAATTAAAAAATGGAAAAATCTACGATTTTAAAAATCAATTAATTATTGATTACAAAACAATGGATATTAATCAACGAATACCAAAAGTTAGTTATTCTATTTTTGATTTTAAAACTTACATGAAAAAATATGAATACCTATTTGTTAGATACATCCCTTTTGCTTTAATTCCAATAGCTTTTTTATTTTTTATTCCATTATTTGGATTTTTTCATCCAAGACTTAATAAAAATCGCTCTTTATTGTATTCAATAATTTTAATTACAATATACGCTTTAATTTCTTTTTCAAATAAAAATTTAATCATTTCCATTTTTATACCTATAACAACTTTTATAATCGGAGGAATTTTATACAAATGGAAAAAAAACTTATAGCAATTATAAGTTACGATGGAAGTAAATTTTTTGGCATCCAAAAACAACCTTACAAAAAAACTATACAAGGAGAAATAGAAAAAGCTCTTAATTCTTTAAACATTAATACCAATATAGAATATGCAGGAAGAACAGATAGAGGAGTCCATGCATTAAATCAAGTAATTTCCTTTTCAATTCCCAACTTTTGGGATA